>Ga0080013_1002643_pt1 | contig 13358 bp, 20 predicted proteins | sample ETNvirenome_6_85_FD_69236 | JGI IMG/M metagenome (GOLD analysis project Ga0080013, IMG submission 69236) | Marine viral communities from the Pacific Ocean - ETNP_6_85 (SPADES assembly) (version 2) | ecosystem: Environmental > Aquatic > Marine > Oceanic | place: Pacific Ocean | collected 2013-06-19 | reverse complement strand
GGTAAGTTCTTTTGCATCAGCAAAAGACTCATTACCACAAGAAATACAAACAAATTTGTCCATATCATTCTCCAGTTATGAGGGTTAAACCCTCGTTAAAATTCAGCTACTTCGACTGTAAGTGGAAGTAAGCATCCAATACTTGCAAAGCATCATCAAATGCTTTCTGCTTTCTGCCTTCATGCATAGGTCTTGCAGTTGAAAGCACGTCAAGCGCAAGCTTAGCCATAGCTAAAGCTAAATTTTCGCCCTCTATCTTCAACTGCATCCCTTCTGCCATTTCTTTTTGTATGGCATCTGCCATACTTTCACCAGTCATTTTGACTGCAACAGGTTTATCAATACCCATATTTTTCTCCAGTTGTTTAGTTTAAATCCTTCCTTCACTACGTTCAGGAAGGAGTTTAAACAAAGGGTTACAGTTCAGCTTCACTTAAGGGTTTTACCCTTGATGAAACAAAACCACTCAATACTTCGCACGCTTTCTCCACGTCAGAAGTATCATCATAGGCATCTTCAATCCATCCGCCCATAATTTCCATTACTAACTCAAGGGAATCTTCGATTTCCTTGTGCCTGTAAATTCTTTCTTGATTAGCTTTCGCCATATTTTTCTCCAGTTGTGAGGGGTTTAAACCCCTCGTTATTAATATTTTAACTAATGGCTACGACATTCTATGTCGTAAGACCGCAGTTAAGAGCCAATTAAACTTAGTTTACTGTTTCCAATTCAAAAGAATCTTTATCCCATGAAAATGAATACATTTTCATAGGGTCAATCTTCCATTCATCACATACTCTGAAAGAGTCTCCTTTCACATGACCCACTTGAAGGAACACGCCATTATTCGTTTTACGAATATGCATGTCCTCATTCGCTGAATCATTTTCTCCAAACACATCAGCTTGAAAGTAAGTTTCTGAGATAACTTCTTCGAAGTATCTCATAGCAGTAGCGTCCTCTCTACCACGTAGAGAGAAGATAAAACCATCGGTTAGCATCACAAACGATTGTTTACCTTTAAGGTAAAGCCTTCCTTTTCTAGCTTCCGCCTGTCCTACTTTTAAGTAGGCATCTTTTTCCACAATAGCTTTAGCTATTCTCTCACATGGTCGGTTAGCCATTCTTTTTTGTATGGCTTGAATTTCCTGATAATCCATAATTTTCTCCAGTTTTGGTTTGGAGGATTAGGTTTAAATCCCCCTTCACTACGTTCAGGGGGTTTAAACCAATCCTACTAATCACCTCTCACCACTCATGGTAGTGCATGGACATAATGCATGTCAACTACTGTGTGAATGAGGGGTTGCCAAAGGAAACGAATTGATCTAAGAACAGGTATGGTTTACCATACCTCTATGACAGATCAAAAGACATCATCAGATAAGAAAGGGTTAAGCGTAAAAGAGCGCTTATTTGCTAGGTATAAGGCAAAGGGATACAGTCATGGCAAGAGTGCCGAGTTAGCGGGATACAAGGCGGGAACTAGTGCGGATAAGCAAGGCTATAGGTTGTCTAAAAAAGCGGATATTCAAGAGGAAATCGCAAGGATATTGGCGGAGCAAGAGACAAGGTCTCTTATTGACAGGGAATCCCACCTCGATGAGTTGGCAAAACTAAGGGACAAAGCGGTTGATACTGGACAGATAGGCTCAGCAGTAACTGCTGAACATTATCGTGGCAAGGTAGCTAACTTATATACCGAGAGACTAGAAGTCTCAGAGACTAATAAGGAAACATCAGACGAAATCATGCTTCGCATTAGTAAACTCTTGGGCAAAGAAACAAAGGACAAAGACAAGTCTTTACACTAGGTTGTTTAAACCCTCTCCCAAACCATGCAGGTAGTCGTATGAGTGTGTTTACACACTTTCACGCATGACTACACGCGCAGTTTGGCGACCCCACCCCCCCTTTACGCAAGTGGGACTCCGCGCGCACACATATACATACTGTTCCAAATTATTACACACCAAATTTTGACTTTTTATTAACACAAGGTTGACAGACCCCACCCCCCTAAACTAGAATAAAGGCTTAAGGAATCCTACCCACAGAAAAATTGCATAATAAGTTTTACCCTATATTGTTTATTACGTTCTTGTTGTACGTATATCAGGGCATACCTGCCGGCATGCTTGTCTATGAGCATTTTAATTCCGATGGTTCAAAAAGAAAGGGCTCATCAAGCGTGTTAATGAACCCTTAGGGTGTGGACTGGATATGTTTGAGAGTGTAAGACAGCCCTATCTGGAGATACCCTTGCAACACAGTATATTGTGTTTTAACATGGTTGACAATACTATATATAGATATGAGCATATCCAATAAACAACTTGATGCAGTTATGGAAAGTCTAACTGAGGACAAGTTAGCCAAGCTTAATGGCTCTGAAAGAAAAGAACTTGACAACCTTATAGTCAATTTAGAAAAGGCAGTAGTTAGAGAACAGTCTCAAGAAAGCTTTTTAAAGTTCGCTGATACTGTTTGGCAGGAGTTCATGTGTGGTTCTCATCACAAACAAATGGCTGAAGCTTTTGAAAGAGTGTCTAGTGGAGAATGTAAACGTCTTATGATTAACATGCCACCACGTTTTGGTAAGTCACAGTTAACATCGTGGTTACTACCAGCATGGATAGTTGGTAGAGAGCCTGATAAGAAAATCATTATGGCTTCACATACTGCTGAACTGTCTCTGCGTTTTGGTCGTATGGTCCGTAACTTAATTGATAGCGAGGAATATCAGGAAATATTCCCAGACGTTAGTTTGAATCTCGACTCGAAAGCAGCTGGTAGATTTGATATATCAGGTGGCGGAGAATATTTTTCGATTGGTGTTGGCGGTGCGGTGACTGGTCGTGGTGCGGACTTATTAATTATTGATGACCCACACTCAGAACAACAAGGTCAGTCTGCTGATCCAAAAATTTTTGAAAGCACATACGATTGGTATTTATCTGGACCGAGACAGCGTCTACAGCCGGGCGGTGCAATTATAATTGTAATGACTAGATGGGGTAAAAAAGATTTATGTGGTTCTATTCTTAAAGACTCAACTACTAGAGACAATAGTGATGAATGGGAAGTTATTGAGTTGCCAGCTATATTGCCATCAGGAAGAAGTCTTTGGGAAGAATACTGGAAGGTAGATGAACTTGAGAAGATTAAGGCAACTTTACCTATATCACATTGGGAAGCGCAGTATCAACAGAATCCAGTTTCAGAAGAAAGTGCGATTGTTAAAAGAGAGTGGTGGCAAGAATGGGAAGAAAAAGACCCACCTAAATGTGAATTTATAATTCAATCTTGGGATACTGCTTTTTTAAAAACACAACGTGCTGACTATTCAGCTTGTACTACATGGGGTGTATTTTATAAAGAAGGAGAGAATGGATATCCAGCACCACAAATAATTTTGCTAGATGCTTTTCAAGAAAGATTAGAGTTCCCTGAATTAAAACGTAGAGCGCATGAACAACATCAACTCTGGATGCCTGATGCATTTATAGTTGAAGCGAAAGCTGCTGGCTCACCTTTAATATTTGAATTAAGGGCAATGGGTATACCTGTTCAAGAATTTACACCATCAAGAGGTAATGACAAAATAGCACGTGTCAACGCTGTTGCAGATTTATTTGCTTCAGGTACTGTCTGGTATCCAAAGACAAGATGGGCAGAAGAAGTTGTAGAACAATTTGCTTCCTTCCCAGTTGGAGACCATGACGATTTAGTTGACTCCTCTACACAAGCTTTATTACGTTTTAGACAAGGCGGTTTTATAACGTTAGAACACGATGAAAATGATTACACCTCATCAGAAGATAAGATTGCCAAATACTATTAATATGTTTAAACTGATATAAATGGCAGAAGAAAATGTTGATATAACTGTTGTCAACCCAGAAGCGGTTTCTATAGAGACTGATGATGGGGGGATGCTAATTGATTTCGATCCTTCCATGATGGAAGATGAAGTTCCCTTTGATGCTAACTTGGCAGAATACATTTCTGAAAAAGATTTAAGTTTCATTGGACATGAACTTGTCTCAGCTTTTGAAGCTGACAAAGATTCCAGAAGTGATTGGGAAAGAACTTACACAGAAGGTTTAGATAATCTTGGTTTAAAGATTGAAGAAAGAACAGAACCTTGGTCCGGTGCTTGTGGTGTATATCATCCATTGTTATCAGAAGCAGTTGTTCGTTTTCAGTCTCAAGCTATTACAGAAATATTTCCAGCAGCCGGTCCAGTACGCACAAGTATAGTTGGCAAATTAACAGAAGAAAAAGAACAGCAAGGTAAAAGAGTTCAAGACTATATGAATTATCTTCTTACAGAAGAAATGAAAGAATATAGAAATGAAACTGAGAACATGTTGTTCTCTTTGCCTCTTGCCGGTTCTGCCTTCAAAAAGATTTATTGGGATGTAAACATGCAAAGACCTTGTTCAATGTTTATACCAGCAGAAGATTTTGTAGTTAGTTATGGAGCAGCAGATTTAAGAACAGCTTCACGTGCTACACATGTCATGCGTATGACTCTAAATGATATTTTAAAATTACAGTACGCAGGATTTTACAGGGATGTTGAATTACCACAGTCCAGTATTGGAACTGATAGGATAAAAGCTAAGTACAATGAACTCGCTGGAGACAGTCCTAACTTTGAATATGATTTAAATTCATATAGCAAAGATGGTTTACACACAGTTTTAGAAATGCATGTTGATTTAGACCTTGAAGGTTTTGAAGATGAACGCAATGGAAACAAAACAGGTATAGCATTACCTTATGTTGTCACTATAGATCAAGGTTCAGGTGAGGTTTTATCAATAAGACGTAACTATTTAGAGTCTGATCCAGTAAAAGAACGCAGACAACACTTTGTTCACTATAAGTATATGCCGGGATTAGGCTTCTATGGCTTTGGTTTGATACATATGGTGGGTGGATTAGCTAAATCAGCCACTTCTTTGCTTAGACAACTGGTAGATGCAGGCACTTTAGCCAATCTTCCGGGTGGTTTAAAGACTAGAGGACTAAGAATTAAGGGTGATGACACTCCAATATACCCCGGAGAGTTCCGTGATGTTGATATTCCGGGTGGAAGCATCAGAGATAACATAACTTTCCTTCCATATAAAGAGCCATCAGGTACTTTATACCAATTATTAGGCAATATTGTTGAAGAAGGGCGTAGATTTGCCTCTATAACAGACCTAAAAGTGTCTGATATGAACAATCAAGCGCCAGTTGGGACTACATTAGCGCTATTAGAGCGCAATATGAAGGTAATGGGTGCAATTCAAGCAAGGTTACACGCCTCAATGCGCCAAGAACTAGGTATATTGTCCGGAATAATCAAAGATTACATGCCAGATGACTATGAATACGAAGTAGATGGCGAAGCTGCCATAAAAGGGGTGGACTTTGACGAAAGAATAGACGTAATTCCAGTATCTGACCCTAATGCTGCGACAATGGCGCAAAGAATCATGCAATATCAGGCTGCATTGCAACTTGCACAGTCTGCACCGCAGATGTACGACATGCCCAAGCTACATAGACAGATGTTAGAGGTATTAGGCATACGTGACCCACAAGATATCGTGCCATTAGAAGATGATATGAAACCTAAAGACCCTGTATCAGAAAATATGGACATATTGAATGGTGAACCAGTCAAAGCTTTCGAGTATCAGGACCATGCAGCACATATAACTGTTCATATGTCTATGATACAAGACCCCAAGGTACAAGAACTAGCTGGTCAAGCACCTAATGCAGATGCAATGCAAGCAGCATTAAGTAATCACGTTATTGAACATATAGGTTTCGAGTATAGAAAACAAATAGAAGAAGAAATAGGAACTAAACTACCACCAGTAGGAGAACCATTGCCACCTGAAATTGAATCAAGGTTGTCTGCTTTAGTAGCAGCTGCTGCACAACAATTACTAGGTAAGAATATGCAACAAGCGCAGATGGAACAAGCAGAAGAACAAATGCAAGACCCTGTACTACAAATGCAACAACAAGAACTTGCTATCAAAGCACAACAAGCACAATCTAAAGTAGAAACAGACGAAGCACGTATAGCTGCTGACTTAGAGAAGGCTAGAATGAAAGATGAACTAGAGAGAATTAAGATAGAAGCCGATCTTGAAATGGCTGGTGCTAAAGTTGGAGCAGATATAGCTAGAGTGTCAGCACAAGAGAGAACTAAGGGTGCTGAGATAGGAAGAAAGATGGCAGAAACTATAACTAAAGACAATGGAAGTTGATATAAAGTTTACAGAAAGCTTGACAGAAAGTTTAAACGATGAGATAAAGAGAATCACAGAAGTCCTAGTTGATGGTGAAGTTAAGGATTTACCAGAACTTTATCATCTTAAAGGCAAGATAGAAGGGTTACGTATTGCCCTTCGAGAGATAACAGATAAATATAATACAGTTATCGAAAGTGATTAATACGCACCTTTCATAATGAAAGGAAAGGAGAACGTCAGACTCCTTATATATTTGACGCAACATAAGGCAACTTATGACAGTAGAAGCAGTAAAGGGTAAAGAGACTGAAACAGAAGAAGCTTCTGTAGCAACTCAACTACCTGAACCTCAAGGATATAAAATATTAATAGCACTACCTGAAGCAGAAGAAACTACAGAGGGTGGTATTATTATTGCAGATCAAACTAGACGTATAGAAGAAACAGCCTCAATAGTAGGCTTTGTTTTAAAACTAGGACCAGATTGTTATAAAGATGAAAAGCGTTTTCCCAATGGACCATATTGCGAAGAAGGCGATTTCATTATTATGAGATCATATAGTGGCACTAGAATGAAGATACACGGAAAAGAGTTCAGACTTATCAATGATGATACTGTTGAAGCAGTTGTAAGAGACCCAACAGGAATAGTAAAAGCATGACAGAAGAAGCACAAACTATAGAAATCGAACAGGAATTGCCAGTAGCAAACGCTATTGAAGTTCCTATACCAGATGTTGAAATTGACGTTATAGATGATAGACCGATTGAAGATCAGAAACCATCTAAGGCAAAATCAGATGCTGACGTTGATGAAGAAATAGCTGGTATTAGTGACAGAACCAAGAAACGTATAGATAAACTTAAATATGATTATCACGAAGAACGCAGAGCAAAAGAAGCTGCTTCTAAAGTAAGGGATGAATCTATAAATTTATCTAAACATTTGCATGAAGAAAATCAGAAACTTAAAGCTACTGTAGCTAAGAGTGAAGATGCTCTTATTAATAGTTTAAAAACCAAGACATCAACTGAAATAGAATCAGCAAAGTCTGAATATAAAACAGCATATGAGTCTGGTGATACAGATAAACTATTGAATGCCCAAGAAAAACTAAGTGCAGCATTAGCTGATAAATCATATGTAGAGAACTATGTTCCTACTATGCCACAGACTAATGGACAACAAGCACAACAGTATCAACAACCTCAACAACAATACCAACCACAACAACCTGTATATCAACAACCAGCACCTGAACAAGCTATTGATCCAGCTGCTGCTGAATACATAAGGAGTAATCCTTGGTTTGAACGTGCTGGTGATGAGGACATGACAGCTTTAGCATATGGCATGCATGCTAAGTTAGTAAGAGAAGGAATAGACCCTATAAGGGATTCTGAAACTTATTACTCAAAAGTTGATGCTGCTATGAAAGAAAGATTTCCAGAACGTTTTGAAGAAACTACTGCATCTTCACAACGACCCTCGACTGTGGTAGCACCAGCCAATAGGACTGGTACTAAACAGCGCAGAGTGCAGTTAACAAAGACTCAAGTTGACCTCGCCAGACGACTTGGACTTACACCAGAACAATACGCATCGCAATATGCGAAGGAGTTAAAAAATGGATAAGTTAGATAAAGATCAAGAGAATACTCAAGATCAAGAGCGCAACCCACGTGAGTTAGAATCGAGAGATACTGACGCACGAGAGAAACCTTGGACTCCCCCAAACTTGTTACCAGACCCTAACCCAGAAGATGGGTATGTTTTTCGTTGGATAAGAACAGCAGCAGCTGGTCAATCCGATAATATGAATGTATCTACTAAACTGAGAGAAGGTTGGGAGCCAGTTAAAGCAGAAGATCATCCCGAATTGCAAATGGTCAGAGACCAGAATTCGCAATTTGAAGGTGGTGTTGAGGTAGGAGGATTACTTTTATGTAAAGCACCTAGAGAAGAAATTGAAAAGAGAGCCCAGTATTATACTGCTATGGCTGCTCAACAAATGGAAGCTTTAGATGCTAACTATATGAGAGAAGAAAATCCTGCAATGCCAATGTTTAAGGAAAGGAAAACACAGGTTTCTTTTGGTAAAGGTGGTAAATAATTACCATCTTTGTTTTATTAATTTATTGTATTTAAAAGGTATATAAAATGAGTAGTTCAGCAACGCCTTACGGAGCAAGACCAGTTGGCAGTTTATCTGTTAATGGTTCTTTTTCTGGTAAGGTAAGACATTACAGTATAGCTTCAGGCTATGCTACTAGCATTTTCTATGGTGATTTTGTTAAGCTAGTTGCTGCTGGTGGTGTTGAAAAAGACACAGGCACAACTACATTAACACCTGTAGGAATATTCCTAGGTTGTTCTTATACTGATCCAAATACATCCCAGAAAACTTTTAGCCAAATGTGGACTGCAAGCGTAGTTGCATCAGATGCAAGCGCATATGTTATGGATGATCCAGACATTCTTTTTGAAATGCAGGCGGACGGATCGGGTGCGCAAACTGTAATCGGAAACAATGTTGCGGTTGTTCAAACAGCAGGTTCAACATCTATTGGTACAAGTAAAAATGCTATTGATATATCTACTGTAGCTTCTACAACAGCTACACTTCCTATTAGGATAGTAGATATCTCGTCTAAATCTGGCAACACAGCCGGTGATTCATACACCGACTTAGTTGTTAAATTTAATGCGGGTCATATTATGAGCAATACAACTGGTATATAAAGGAGAATAAGAAATGGCAATTTCACGAGCGCAGTTACTTAAAGAACTCCTTCCGGGATTAAATGCCCTGTTTGGATTAGAATATGCTAAGTACGAGAATGAGCATGAGGAACTCTACGAAACTGAATCTTCAGATCGATCTTTCGAGGAAGAAGTTAAGTTAAGTGGATTTGGTCAAGCTTCTGTTAAAGATGAAGGTTCAGCTATCAATTACGATACTGCACAAGAATCCTTTAGCACTCGTTATAACCATGAAACTATTGCAATGGGCTTTGCGATAACGGAAGAAGCAATGGAAGATGAATTATATGATTCTCTTTCTGCACGTTATACTAAAGCACTTGCAAGAAGCATGGCTTACACTAAGCAAGTAAAAGCAGCCAATCCTTTTAACCAAGGATTTTCTGGTGGTACGTTTAATTCTGGCGATGGAGTTGATTTGTTTTCTGAATCACACCCTCTAGTGTCAGGAGGAACGAACTCCAACACATTTGCAACACAAGCAGACCTTAATGAGACTTCATTAGAGAATGCTGTGATACAAATTGCTGGTTGGACTGATGAGCGTGGTTTGCTAATAGCAGCAAAACCTCGTAAGTTAGTTGTTCCACCAAATGGGATGTTTACTGCTTCACGTATCTTAGAATCTGATGGGAGACCAGCAACAGCTGATAACGATCTTAACGCAATTAAAGCCAATGGAACTATTCCAGAAGGCTATGTGGTAAATCACTTCCTTACAGACACCAACGGATGGTTCTTAATGACAGACGTGCCAAATGGCTTCAAGCACTTTGCACGTACTCCATTAGAAACCAGCATGGATGGTGACTTCGATACTGGAAACGTAAGGTACAAAGCAAGAGAAAGATACTCCTTTGGAGTTTCTGATCCGCTAGGTGCTTTTGGTTCTTCGGGATCAAGCTAGTAACTTGGGGGGAGTTGAAATGATATATACTCCCCTTTTTTTCTAGGGATTAATTTCTATCGACTGCCCTAGCAGACAAGCCAAGACGATAGAGTAATTAAGGAGACTTAATAATGGCAAACACAACTTTCAATGGACCGGTTAGGTCCGAGAATGGTTTTGAACAGATCAGTAAGAATTCAACTACTGGTGCTGTAACAACCAATTTAGATATAGATACAAGTGGTAATATAACTACAACAGGTTATGTTTCTGCTTACTCTAATATTAGTAGCATTACAACAGCAACTAAGAGCATAGAGTCAACTGATTCAGGAACTGTATATACTTTAAACAGAGCAGCCGGTATAGTAGTTACACTACCTACAGCAGCAGCTGGTTTAAATTATACTTTCATAGTTGGTACAACTTTCACAGGAGCAGGACAAATTAATACTGACAATACCAGTGATTTATTCTCTGGATTTGCTCAGATATTTGATCCAGCAACTGCGGGAGATACCAATACTTTTATTCCTGATGCAAGTAATGATGACACTATTGACTTAGGTACAGCAGCACAGGGTTGGTTAGTAGGTGGAGTAATTCGTTTAGTAGCTACATCAGCAGCAGTATGGCATTGTGAAGCTTACTTGCATGGCGATGGCACATTAGCAACTCCATTTGAGTAAGGAGTAAATAATGGCTGACGCAGTAACAAGTCAAACTATCTTAGACGATGGTGGTAAAAATCTTGTAATGAAATTTACCAACGTTAGTGATGGGACAGGCGAAAGCGCAGTAGCTAAAATTGACGTATCAGCATTAACTGCTAGTGCAATTACAGGTCAAGCCTGTAATAGAGTAGTGCTAAATAAAATATGGTTTAGTAATGTAGGTATGGGTTTCAGTTTATACTGGAATGCGAGTAGCAATATGTTTATATGTCAAGCACCGAAGGATTGGGCAGATACTTGGGACTTTACCCAAAGTAGCCAAAACTTACCCGGCATTTCTAATAATGCAGGTAGTGGTGTGAATGGAGACTTATTGCTAACTACAAATGACCATAGTAGCGGTGATACGTATAGTGTAGTTATTTGGGCAACTAAGGGCTACGCGAATCCTAGCTAATGACAGATTCAGTTTATACTGATAAGAGTCAACCTGTAGATGTTCGTCTAAGTGGACACGAAAGAGAATGCGCTTTACGTTATGAATACATAGAGCGCAGACTTGATGAAGGTAGTAAAAAATTTCTTAGGATAGAAAATATGCTATGGGGTCTATATGGTGTTGTCGCTGTAGCCGTAGCTTATATGAAATTATTATGATAGAAGAACAACCAATAAAGAAAAAATTAGAGTTAGATATAGATGTAACTCCTAATAATTTATCTGCGAATCCTTTTCAGAAGTGGATACATCTTGCTAAGACTGTAGATGCTTGGCGCATATTTCCTAGAATATTCGTTTCAGTTTATATAGTTCTTCTTTATAAAGTAGTTACTTGGTTCATGGACATACCTGAACCTAATCTTGAACAAGCTGGTTTAGTGTCTATAGTTGTAGGTGCAATGGCAGCTGTATTTGGTATCTACGCTGGTACATCAGGACAAAGTAAAAAGTTTAAAGGTGAAGATTAATGTATGAATATGCTTGTAAAGTTGAAAGAGTCGTTGATGGTGATACTATCGATGTTGTATTGGACCTTGGTTTTGATATTAGGTACAAGTCTCGTGTTCGTCTATATGGCATTGATACTCCCGAGTCACGTACTCGTAACAGGGATGAGAAGGTTAGAGGATTACTGGCTAAAGATTTCTTAAAGATGTCTATAGAAGGTGGAGAGAAAGTAATTATAAGAACAGAATTAAAAGACTCACGTGGTAAATTTGGTAGAGTCTTAGGTAGTGTTATAGTAGATGATGTAGATATTAATCAATCTATGATAGAGCATCATCATGCTGTAAAATATTATGGACAAAGTAAGGATGATGTTGAAAAAGAACATTTAAAGAATAGGGAAATTTTAATTAATAGTGGTTTATTAGAAGTCTAAAACAAAGTAATATGTTTAAACGATACTAAAAATAGGAGAATATAATGCCAAAAGTAGGTAAAAAACATTTCTCATACGATGCTGCTGGTAAAAAAGCAGCAAAGAAAGAAGCCAAGAAAACCGGTAAGAAGGTTGAATATAATATGGGCGGTAAGGTGGAGACTTATCAGGATCAAGTCAAGCGTAAATGTTCTTAATTAACATATGGCTACAGCCACCACAAATACATTTGATTTAGATATATCAGAGGCAGCTGAAGAAGCGTTTGAACTTGCCGGTTTAGAAATGAGAACCGGATATGATCTACGTACAGCAAGACGTAGTATTAATCTAATGATGCTTGAATGGGCTAATAGAGGATTAAATCTATGGCAAGTTGAACAAGGTAGTACAACATTAACTTCAGGAACAGCTACATATACATTAGACGCAGATACTATTGATCTATTAGAACATCATTTAAGAACAGATGATGGTGATACGAGTTCACAAACTGATACTGCTTTAACTAGAGTATCCTTTTCACAATACTCAGACATACCTAATAAATTAGATCAAGGTAGACCTAACGAGATATTAGTAAACAGAAATAGTGGAACAACTACATTTACAGTATATCCAGTACCAGATAGCACAGAAACATATAAAGTAGTTTGGTATAGATTAAGACAGATATATGATGCAGGAACGCCATCTTCTAATACTATAGATGTACCTAAAGTATTCTTACCATGCTTAGTAGCAGGTCTAGCTTATTATATTGCCATGAAAAATCCTGAAGCAATACAAAGAGTTCCATTCTTGAAACAGCAATATGAAGAACAATGGAAACTTGCATCAGAAGAAAATAGAGTTAAGGCTGCTGTAAGATTCGTTCCGGGAGGCTATTAATATGGCATATGCTAAAGGTAAATATGCTTATGGAATATGTGATAGAACAGGATTCAGATATCCTCTTAAAGATTTACGTAATCAAATTAAAGATCAGAAAAGAACAGGCTTGCTAGTAGGAAAAGATGTATTAGATAAAGATCAACCGCAGTTGCAATTAGGAAGAACTAAAGTTAATGACCCACAGGCTTTAAGACATCCAAGACCACAAAATGATTTAAAGCAAAGCAGGGGTTTGTTTGGTTGGAATCCTATTGGTGGTTGGAATTCTGCCTATGGCGATAGCAACCTAGATGCTTTAATATTAAAAGGAAAGATAGGTAACTTAAAAATAACAACAAGCTAATGTCATTTACATTTACAACACTTAAATCAGCAATACAAGATTATACAGAAAATACAGAGACCACATTTGTTAATGATCTTGCTACTATAATAGTACAAGCTGAAAATAGAATTAATGGTGCAGTACAATTACCAGACTATAGA
>Ga0080013_1004645_pt1 | contig 13363 bp, 9 predicted proteins | sample ETNvirenome_6_85_FD_69236 | JGI IMG/M metagenome (GOLD analysis project Ga0080013, IMG submission 69236) | Marine viral communities from the Pacific Ocean - ETNP_6_85 (SPADES assembly) (version 2) | ecosystem: Environmental > Aquatic > Marine > Oceanic | place: Pacific Ocean | collected 2013-06-19 | reverse complement strand
TGGGCAGACTGCCGAGGACGCAGTAAATGCCGCTGCTAGAGAGTCAGGTACTTGGACGGGTTACTCTGACGCTGGCCTCCAATATAAAGCCCACCCACGGGCAAGAGGTGCTTACGCCACAGTCAAGATAACTAGCGCGGGAACGTAATGAGCGCACGCGATAAAATACTAAGAATAAAGGATAGGTTGTGTTGGAGTCCCGACGATAAAGTCACACCGGAGCAACTGGGCGATTTAGCCAATGCGATGGACGCAAACTTCGATGCGCTACTAGACGATCTTGATCCACTACCTGAACCCGACAAGTTTGATTTAGAACCATCTGATTTTGGAGACATTGAAGAGGATGGGGCTGATGGTGACGGGGCTATCGGTGGCGGCGATGATGGGGATGACGGTGAGGACGGGCAGGACGGTGGCCCTGGCGGTGGCCCTGGCGGGTGTATTATCCCTGCTCAGACGCCCACGGGGATTTCTGGAATGGATGGTGGACAGCCTGGAACTGGGATTGCCGTGCTGACTGATTTTACTTCCCAACCTGCTGATGCTGAAAAAGCTGCACTTAATACTGCTATCAATGGTGTTGAGAATGATAACTGGTTCGACGTAGTTAATGCCCACGCTGACTGGGAGAACGCCCATAATGCTGACTTGTCCGATCCCGAGGAGTTTCGAGCAGAGATAAACACAGTAGTTGCCTACAACATAAGTTCTCAGGCGGTTGAGGGAGGGAAAAACATTCTCTTGGGAACAGATGAAGAAGGCAGGTATTGGGTGTTGGTGGAGAGTTGCGATGAGGATGAGGATGAGTATTAGTGAACATCTAGCCGACGCCCTTGCTGTTTTAATCTACATTGTTGCGATAGTGTGGTTTTACTTGATGCACATTAGGAAAGATTGATGGCTCTCCCCTTCAAAAAGAATAACCCCGGTTGTCCTTGTTGCGGGCAACCAGAGTGTCCATGTGCCTGCTATGCGTTTGACGACAACGCAGAGGATTCCTCAATTAGCAACCTACACTTAACTAGCACCGGTGCCTCTCCTACTGACTACACTACTGGAAAACTAGACAAAGCGTTTAAGCACACCGGTTCGCAGTACCATGAACACGCTGATCATTCCTGTTTCAACCTTGGCCCTGACGGGATTAACGTGTGGTTTTGGCTGAAGTCTGGCTATGCAGCCCCGTATAATTGGGGGCCACCCGTCGGAGAACACGAGGTGGCTACACAGCCCGAAGGTGTAGTAACAAAGGGATCGTGGGAAAACCTTGGATCAGATCAACGTGATTTTCTTGGCGAGTGGGGAATATTTTGGGACGAAACATCGCCCAACTCCACCCTCAATGGACAAATATTCTTCGTCGTGGGCAATGGATCGGCCGAGTTGTATGACGGAGATGCTGTGTCGCGCGCCCCCTGGGAGAACAAGGACGACGTTCCCAATTGGGAATTTTTCTTCTACTGGGCTTCTATAGCAGAGGGAAAAATTTATGGCATCAAGTGGAGCGATCACGATGCTATAGTTAGTGGGGTTACGGTCGAGGCAAGTCTGACTGGAACTCAAACCCTTACGAGCGGTGAAAAGCTCTATATCGGCAACAACACTGAGGGAAAGAAGTTAGGCGAGCAGGAGTACGACGACGTATCTCGCCCTTGGTTGATTGATAATGTGGGTTTTTGCAAGGACATAGGCACTAAAGCAGAGATGGAGGAGCGGGCAGAGAACCTTTGGAACGATGGATATGGGCGGGCATGTAATCACGCAGGATATGAGGGCGGGGGGTGTTGTGCGTGAACCGTGCCGCCAGATATGCCCGAGAATACGCTATTTGGGCGAGGGCAGGAAAACCCTATCGCAGCGATTCAGACATAAATGCTATATTTACGGATATCTGTGAACCATGTGAGTATTTCGAGAGAAAGTCAGACGTGCGTGGTATTTGCAAGTTATGTGGGTGCAAACTCAAGAAAACAGGGAAATCCTTTAACAAGATAGCCTGGGCCACCAGTAAGTGTCCTGACGGCAGATGGGAATAGATTATGGCTGCGAAGACAACGGCAAAGGCTGCGCCTGCTGCCAAGGCAAAGGCTGCGCCTGCTGCCGCTTATCAAGATTATATTATGCAGGCATTGGGCGGGCTTAGTGCGGCAGGTGCGAAATCATCTGGATATCTTAATCAACTCGCTTTGGCACAGGGGGAACAAAAGCGAGACGCAGCTATGGCGGGCGGGCTTACAACGTTTGGTGGCCCCGCGCCTGCAAATCCCTATATCGACAAGTTGATGCAAGCCAAACTTGCTGCGTCGGATAGAGAGGCTGGGTTAGGGATGCAGGGTGCAGGGATTGAAGCACAAGTACTGACAGCGAGAGAAAAGACTGCTGCTCAGAAGGCGTTGCAGGAAGCAATGCTCAAACACCAGACTAGCGAGAGGACGGGTGCGCAGCAATGGAAGTCGGACGAAAGCGTAGAGGATCGGATATTCCGTGGCAGTCAACAGTCTAATCTCCTTGGGCATCAAGCCGAGCAGGGAAGGCTAGGCAGAGAAGCGCAGATGGGGCTAGCCGGTATAAGCGCAGGAACAACGCGGCGTGGGCAGGATATCGGCCTACAACAGTCACAGATGAATCTAGCCGCCCAACAAGCTAGAGACGCCTCACAATGGAAACAAAACCTACAGCAAACCGCCCTGAGAAATCCCAACATAGCGAGGGATAACCCATACTTCAATCAGATGTGGAAGGGGGCTGGAGGAAGAATTACTTACGGCATGGGTGGCGGTGCCGGCAGGCCCCAATTCTAATATCTTAAAAGGAATTAAAGATGGCTAGAGGCGGTTATAGACATTACCTCAATCGACTATTTTTGCAGGGGAAAATAACAGAGGCGCAGGCCCGCAGGAGGCTTGCGGAATGGAACCAACAGCAGAGCAGGATGGGCCGCCATGTTGCTCATAGTGCGCGCAGAATGTGGGGTGGTGGCGGTGGGGGTAGGCCTCTGAGTCCAAGAGAACAAACGATTGCCCAGAGAAGGAGTCAACCTTATCCCAAGAAGCCACCTGAAGTAGCGGCCAGAGAGAGAGAGCAACAAAAAAAAGCCGGATTTCGGCAGAGGATGGGCAGTATCCCTGCCGGACGAGGTTGGGTTGGCAGTAAGGATGAGTTAGAGGCCATATACGACTGGAAAAAGAAAAAGGCCATAGGACATACAGGAACGGGCGCGCAGCACGAAGAAGTACAGAAGCGAATTACTCAGTGGGTACATGGCAAAGAGGACGTGAGGGACGAACTAGAACGAGCATGGGCCAATACGAAAGCAGACAAACCCGCTTTCTCTGACGCCCCCGGTGTAGTTGGGCCTGAGCGGTCTGAAGAAGCCAGCAAATATTTTGAGAGATCACTCAAACGCTGGAGAAACGCCAACAGAGCAAGGAACAAGTGGGGCGGGGATTTTATGCCCCACAGACGGCATCGAGTGGTAGAAAGCGATATTGATTTACCTGGAGGGAAAACCGTTCAACCGGTTGGCCCCGTCGATCCGCTTGATCCGCGAGTGCCTGAACCAGTGCGTGAAAAGGCCCATGTCTTTGTGCCAGCAGGCAGTAAATGGGAAAAATCTTATATCAATAAAAAGGCGAGGAGAGGGCTACAGAAGCAGGCTGCAAGACAGAAAATATGGGAGCGCGCCCATGCCCGCTCGATGGAAAGAAAACGCAGATTATGGCTCAGAGGACTCAAGAGAAATCCCTATGTTTGAAGTATTTGGATAAAAAATGGCTGATCCACTAGAAGCGCGTATGTTTGAGTTAATGGAGGGCGAGATCGCTGATCGCGAGCGTCAGCGCGCTGAGTTAGACAGGCAGCGGGAGTTCTTCCACAACCAGCAACGGGGCAGCGCGTTCCCTCAGTACGGTGGCTATCCTCAGTACGGTGGTGGCTACGGCGGTGGTGGCTACCGTGGTGGTGGAGGCGGTTATGTCACCCCGGCACAACTGGCTCGCGAGGCCCACCGGCGTCAGATGTCTGACGAACAGTGGGCGCGGAGGAAAGAGTACGAGAGGCAACTTGACGAGCAAGAAAAGCAGGCGCAAGCGCAAGAGTTAGAAAAGAAGATGGCCGATCTGCAAGATCCGAATAGCCAACTCCATAAGGATCTTAGCCCCTCGGAGCGAATTAACACTTATAACCGCCTCAGAGCGCAGGCGTTAGATATATCACCTGGGGCATCGAAGGTTTATGTAGAGTTGGTTCCCAACGGAAAAGTCTATCCAGATTGGCACGAAAAGGCCGGGGAGAACCTGCCACCGGATCGGCTTATCATTCACGAAAACGGCGAGAGAGAGATGAAGTATGCCGAAGATGAGATGCTCAAGAGATCGGAGGCAAAAATAAGACTGGAAGAGTCTATTGCAAAAACACAGGAAGGCAAGTTGCCCCCGAGATTTGATCCAGATGAGCCTGGGTTCGATAAGGTTGCGAGGGAAGCAGCCATAAAAGATCAGGAGACATTTATTGAGAAGGAGGCGGTGAAGGCGGGCGAGGAGGCGAAGGCTTATGCTGAGAGCGTAGCACAAGACGACGAGGACGAGATAAAGGGCGGGCTTGAAAATGACTATGAGGAAGAGAACGAGGCGTATAAGGAAAGCAAAGCGAACCTAAAAGCTTGGGAAGCAAATCTTCCTACTATCTCTATTGGCGAAACAGAAAAAAATGAGGAGTTGCGTGCCGATCCCTCTAGAAACTTTGTGGAACACAATGGCAGGTGGTATGAAACATCGCCAAAGCCGACAGTTGGAGATAGGCCGCGAAAGGCACTTCCTTCCGCTTATAGACAAGATGCAAAAGGAAAGGGAAGCGCAGCCTATCGTGAGGCTTATGAGCGTAGAAAGCGTGAACTCGAAGCGAGAAAGCTAGAGGATGCCAAGGAAACGATGAGAAAATACAAGGGCAGCGCATCTCTTGGTATGCCCGATGTAGGAAATATAGCGAGTTCTGGCCCGTCGATGGCAGTTAATCCCGACACTGGGCATCAGTTGACACTTGAAGGTGATTCATGGGCTTGAACGATCCGTATGGCACATCCAACATACCCTACAGTCAAGCAAACCCTCCCCGCCAAAGCCAAATTGGTTACTACGGGCAGATAGCCACCTATCCCGATGAGAGCGAAGAGGAGAGGCGTAGGCGAGAAGAGGAGAGGCGCAGGCAAGAAGAGGCGCAGGCCGAACTAGAGGCTCTCTACGCCCAGAAGGATCAGGAATCTGGTGCTTCCTTTCTGCGATCTGATCCTGGCCCACAGATCGGCCCCATTGATCCTCTTGATCCACAACCACTTCGTCCCGATCTAGATGACGCCGCAAAGCGTCACGCCACATCGGAGCGGGTACGAAACCGTCGCCCCCAAGATGATTGGCGTGAAATTAGTGCTGGTAAATGGATCAATCCGCAAAAGGCTCCATATTCACAGATACACATCAAAAAATTTCAGGACGAAACCGGGGCGTTTACTACCGAAGGCGAGTGGCAGGATTATATCAGTCGCAAAGACCGCGACATGGAAAATCAGAGGAAGCATTTTATTCAGAATACGGAGCCGAATCTTTGGGATAACTTGCTTCGGGATCGAGCAACCGAGCAGGCTGAAGAAGCGGCCTATATAGAGCAGCTTAATCCCGAGGAACAGGTTGCCCATCAAGAAAGAAAAGAGCAGTACTCTGTCGCCCTTCAGCGCGGGCAAGAGGCGAAACAAGACGCCCTCCTTTGGGCGGGTGGCTTTTATTCAGGCGGGCATGATGAGCAGGAGCCGTTTGATGCCTTTTTAGGAACCCTCGCCTTGCCACTTCTCGGCCCAACGAGTCCTGAGTCTCAACTGCCCTCTAGGTTGAAGGGGATGCTAAGAGAAAAGTATCCCGATCTTCCTGAGAAAGAGTTAGAAGCCATTGTAGAGGAAGGCGTAGGGACGGCTAAAAAGATCAACACTTTGACGGATCAGGCGTTTAGTGGTGTTGAAACAATCAAGGAACTCAAGAAGCGAGAGAAGGTTGTTAAGGGTTTTTCTCCGCGAGACATAAGGACTCGCCGGGGGCTTCGCCCCGATCCAGTGCAGGTGGGGGAAAAGAGGAAAAACGTAGCCAAGTGGGAGGCAGACTACAGTGCAGCCGACGATCAACTTAACAATGCTTTTGATAATCTTGAGGCACTATCGAAGAAACTACAACGGGAAAGGGGCGGTTTAGAGGTAGATGGACAGAGCATCTCGATGAAGAAGTACGTTCTCTCTGGGGTGCAGCGGGCATTTGCAGAGCGGGACCGTAACGCGAATGAGTGGATGACTGAAGAACACCGCCCCTGGATTGAGGAGGTTCTACGGGATGCTAAGGGGGAACACCTTGGTATCACTAAAGACGATCCCCGGTGGGCTAAGGCTACTAAACCAACCGAAGATCAGATAAAGAATTTCCTCAACGATCAAGCAGATACTATGTATCAGGCTTATTTAGGAAGTCCTTTTGTTAAGCACGGTGAGTTTCGCCATACTTGGGGGGTGATTTTTAAGGCTGCTATGGAGGCGTACTCTCTTGGCTCTTCTTTGGGCAACTTCGCTTCCAGGTGGAACTCTGACGCCTATGGTGTTGGGATTAACCCACGCACAGGTGGAAATTGGTGGTCCAACGGTGTTCTCAAGGCGTTTGGTAGAGCGTCCAGGAAATATGATTTTGAGGCGGGCGGGGATGCCGGGGCTTTTTTGGGGGATATATGGCGTGAGTCATCAAGTCAAATGCTTCGCATGACGGCGTTGCGGAGAATGGTTGGACATGGGTGGAAGGGTTTTACTGCGAGCGTTACTTGGGGAGCCTCAAAAGAGGCGATTGACACGATGTACGCCGCCGAAGCCCAAGGACTTCCGGCAGATAAAATAAAATCTCTCGGGTTATTGATGTTTGCCGCTGAGATACTCCCCGAAGCGGCTTTGTTTATGGGTGGGCGTGGCGTTCAGGCAAAATTCTTTCTCGATCCCAAAGTCCTTGCCAGCGGATACAGAACGGCTTTCAGTAGAATTATGATGATGTTTAAGGAGGCTCCTGCCGAGGTGGTACAGGAGGGGATTACAACGTGGATTCAACAGAAACTACGGGCAGGATTTGGGCTTGATCCAAACGCTGACTCACCCGAGCAGATGGCAAACGCCCAGTGGCACAGTGCGGCGGTTTCTATTGCAATGAGCATCCTTGGCGGCGTGGGTTCCGTAATCAATCTTTTAGATACGGTAACGAAGGAAGGGATGGAAAGAGCGAAAGAAATAGAGTGGCATAGGGCAGAAAACAAAAAGCGACGACAGAAGTGGAACAAGAACTTAAATTCGACTTCTACTGCGTGGGCGTTTTTTAGTGCGTTTCAGCAAGAAGCACTAGAACTTCTTGAGCTAGGCCCAGAAAAGGGTGTTACGCGAGAGGCGTGGGATCTGTTTGGCCCAGGACATCAGTTAAACAAGAAGGCGAGAATAGATTTCTGGAACCTTCTCAGAGTCGTGGTTAATGAAGCTGACATCGAGGCCGATGAAACCGTTGAGCATCAAGGTGCTGTAGAGGACGCCAAGGAAACCCAAACCCTTGAGACTCCTGTAGTAAATTCGGCCACTGGGGAACAGCAGACAGTCGCCATCCCAGGCAAGGACTACGATGCCGTAAAGGACTCTATTGAGGATTACAAAACAGAAGATGGGCAACAGATATTTGAGCAGGTAGAGCCAGAGGAAGAAGCCCCAGTCGAGCCAGATCAATTGGCACAAGATATTGAGGAGATGACTACTATAGAGGAGCGTCCAGGCGTTCCAGTTGAGGAGGCTCCTTTAGAGGAAGCCCCTGTTGATGAACTTGATCTTGCCCAAGATCCTGTGCGTCAGGAGATAGCCAGTCGCGTTGAGGACATGGGTGCTATTGACGCCGCAGCAGAACTAGATCCCACGGGAACGCTGTTGGAGCGAGTAGAGGCCGAGGTTCCTATCGTCCAACCCGAAGTTCCCACAGAAGCCCCTGTAGAAGCCCCCACCGAGGTTGCCCCCGAAACCGCCCCTGTAGACACCGAAGAATCCCTTAACGCTAAGTTGGTTCCTGAGCTTAGGACACAGGCCGAAGGACTTGGTGTCAATCACCGTGGCTTGAAGAAGGCGGCTATCATCGAGAAGATCCTTGAGGCCCAAGCCCCCACTGAGGCTGCTGAGGGGGCGATTGAAGCCCCAGTCCAAGAAGAGGTAGCTGCCCCGGTGACACTGGCCGATCAACTTATATCTATAGGGCAGGAGGTTAATGACGCTGTTGCCGATCCCAAGGCTACTGCAATACCGAACGTGTTTGACAAGTTTGCCAAAATACTTCCAGAAATAAACGCTGAGTTGGCCGATGAGGTGGCTAAGGCGATGGGGGCCGAGTCGTTTGCAGCAATTCCCGAAGATACGCTTCGAGCGGTACAGGCCGACGTACAGGAGTTTCTTAAAACTGGGAAAGCCCCAAGCACCGCGATGGCACAGTTATTTGCGGTGTACCGAGACTTTATCAACAAGACAATCACCACCCCCGGCCAAGTGCCACCAAAGAAGATCCAAGCCCTTCTCGATAAACTTGAGTCTGAAGTCACTGTTAAACCTCTTGGGGAAAAAGAAACAAACGATGTTCTTGATAAATACTCTGACTCAGATTTAGTTCGCTTGGCACAGAGGATGAAGATAGACGTTACGGATAAATCATTAACTCAGATCCGCGATGAGGTAGCCGATGTAGTTGCCACGGATGTTTATTTAGAGGACGCCACCGAAAGACTTGAAGTATCAGACAAAACGGCTGAACGAAAGCAGGGATTAAAAGATGCCGGTGAGAGAGTGCGCAATGCTATTAAGGACATGGCAAACCGCAAGACGCCACCGGTCCTAATGGTACTCGGAGCGAAAGAAGACCTAGAGTTGGCGTCAGCCGTTTATGGCTACCTTCACGCCAAAGTACAACATACTGGAATTACCGTTGCCCAGGCATCGGCCAAAATGTTTTCTGACTTGAACATTAAAGTCACTAAGGACAACTATGAAGCAGTCCAAAAGATATTGGACGAGCAGGGCCGGTTGGTTCAACAGGACATATTCAGACACCCCGAGGCACCGGAGGCAATTTACGGAAAGAAACTGACTGAAGAGGAACAGAAAATTATTGAAGCCCCGACGTATAAGGGGGCGGCGTTCTTAGCGGATCACATTAACAGAGGAACCCCTGCTACAGTCGAGCAGTTTTACGCCCACATGGAAAAGACTGTGGCCGGGTGGACTGGCAAAGACGATCAGGGAAAGCCGCTAATGAGTGCTAGCCAAAAGCTAAAAGCGTGGTATGACGCTCTGATGCTTTCCACCGCTGCTACAACCGAGTATCCTGCAAGTGGCCGTCAGGAAGGCAAGGGTTTAACGCCAGAGCAACAGCAGCAACGCTCGTTAATGATGTATTTGTTTAGAAAAGCGCAACAAGCTAAGACACCACAAGAAGCCAAGCGACTAATTGACGCCATGCGGAAAGTGGGGAACAGCTACCAAAAAACGGTTGATGCTGTAGTTAGGCGGCTTGAAAAAGCAAAAGAAAAATACGAGTTGCTGCGAACTCAAAACAAATTAACTAAGGAGGCACAGAGGGAGCGAAAGAAGGAACTAGGCGATATCAAGTCGGAATGGAGCGCAATTATTAGAGAACTCGGGGTATCCAGAAAAGATTGGATGTCGGTTTTAACTAAAGAGGAGATCGCCGGCGACTTCAAGAATCAGGAAGAAATGCTAGAAGCAGCCTCAAAGTTGCAGACAAAAATTCAAGAGGTTACAAGGAAACAGTCAATTAAAGATTTGAAGAAAACCCTGTCTAGGCTTAGCAAGAGGGCGCAACTTCCTTTTGTTAAAGGAAAGTTTGCTGATTTAGTAAAGGATATGGACACTAATTTGGTAGAACCCGGATTGTCTGAAGAAAAGCAGGATGAAAAACTGCGTAAAATTATCTTTGGGGAATTGCTCCCGTATGTGGTTGATAATGTCAGACTTAAAACCACTGTGGACGGCAAAACGGCTAGGGTGTTGTTGTCGGAAATTGGCGACAATCCAACCCCTGAGCAGGTGGATGCGCTTATGGAACTTATTGTTGACGCCCCTGCCAGTATGTTTAAGTTGCCAACGGAAGCAGTCAAGGATTTTCAAACTACCGCAAAACTGTTGTCTCGAAAGAACATCAACAACCTTACAGAAGAAGAAGCAAATAGCATTAGCGAGAACGTGCAGAATTTAATTCACGTTAATAGAAAATATCTTGGGTATTTTAGAAAGCAATCCGAGGCAGAAATACAACGAATAGCGTTGGAGTCTGCCGAAGAGATTTTTGAAGTTATTGCCCCGGTTCCCGTTCCCGTGGGGCCGCAGGCTGAGAGGGGTAGAGTCCACCACGCCATCCAAAAACCCTTTGGGTGGGTTAGGGATGCGATGGAGGGGTTCTGGGGAACAACCGCTCTCGCCACCCCTGAGACTATGGCAACAATGATTGCCGGGCAAAAAGGTGAAAAATCCACCACATACAAGGTTTTGTATAAGCAACTTAACGATGGAGCCAAGGCTCAGTCGCAGACGCAGCACAACAATCGGCGGTATCTTATTCAGGCACTTAAACAGGTGGGGGTTGACCTGGATGATCCCGCGCAGGCGAAGGAGTTTCTTAAATTATCCTCTGCTTTTGCCGAGGAAGAGAGTTTATTGGCCCGCCTCAAGGACAAGTCAATTGAGGGGAAGGGCAAGGCCGCTGATAGGTTTGTATTTAAGTTGTCCCAAAAAAGCATCAAGGGCAAATCCGGTGGACGCGCACCCGTAGATAAGGTGGGTGGAGCCCCGATATTGTCAGAGCTTTCGTTGACGCCGATGGAGATAGCCTACTTGCAGGTAACACTTCGCGATCCTCGATGGAGAGAGGTGCTTGCCGTTGACAATAAAGATAATCCGAAGAGTTGGGCTCCTTTGCAGTTCCGAAAGGGCGGGGAGAAGTATTATATTTCTAACGAAGATATTGATGCCATAAGAAACTACAGCGGAAATCACCATGAGATAATTCGGGCTGTCTCAAACGCCATCTGGGATCAGTACAACGGGCCGATGGGGGCAGCGGTTCGAGAGTATATGTTGAGTGTTGACGGCGTGGAAACAACCCGAGAGTATTATGCCCCCGGCCATCGTTTCCGTGGCGATCAGGATATTAAAATTAAACAACTTACCCCCGAGGTTCTGCGATCAGGGAAAGCCGCAGTAGAACACTTAAATATTCTTCAGGAGCGGACTGACGATGAGACTAGCGGGGTGGCAATTCGGGACGCGCTGGCAGATTATATGGATCATTCGCAGTTCACATCGGGGTTGCAGCATCTAGCAAGGCCCATCGCAGAAGCGGAGGCCATTAGGCAATATCTTGCCGGGGAACATGGTATTGGCAGGTCACGCCGCCAAGGTCTCTGGAAATCCCCCAAGGGGGCGAAGGTGTTGAGGTATTATGAAGAACTACTAAATGATCTTACTGTTCAAACAATTGGCGGGCGCGGTCCTAATTTGGCAATGCACGACAGGGCAACTCGTCGGTTGGCTCGCAATATAACCGTGGGTGGGCTTGGATTAAACCCGCGCGTTTGGATGTTTCAGGTGACTTCGTTATCTACCGCAAGCAGCGAGATACAGTGGAAGTATATTGCGGGGGCATTGAAGGGTGGACGAAAGTTGTCGTGGGCAGAGGCGGCAAGAAGCAAACTTACTGGCGAAGAAAAGCGACACACCACTCAAGACGAGATAAATTTCTGGTCTACGCTACGCGACAGGTTGCTTGGACAGCGGTTTGGCCTTGTGTCCGAGGGGTTGTCGGACGTTACTCAGCACCCTCTTATCCAAAAGAAAATGCTGACCGATAAGTTCATGGCTGGAATCGGGGGTATGGATGCCGTGGCTATTCGGACTATCTGGGAAGCCGCCAAGTTAGAATTGAACGATCAGATAAACGATCCTGGCTATAAGGGCAATCTGAAATTGCCTGCCGATTGGCAGAGTGAGCCTGCGTACTGGAAGGCAGTTGCCGCGAGAGCGGAACAGATTGTTGACCGAACTCAACCCTCGATGGATTTGATGAACCTGTCTGGCCTAGCTAGGTCCGCGAGGCGGGGTAATGTTCCGGCACGAATGGTGACTATGTTCATGGCACAGCGGATGAAAAACGTAAACCTTGGGTTGAGGGCGGTGCATGATATACGACAGGGCAAAATAAAAGACGGTGTGAGCAAGGCCGCATCTGTATTGGTTTACCAAACAGTAGGTATAGCAGCCATCAAGGAATTGTATGACCTCGGTTCGGGTTCTATTTGGGGCATGGTGGCGCAGGGGATTACCGGACTTCCAGAAGAACCCAAGGACAAAATGAAACCCTCTGCGGAATACTTGGACTACATTATTGATTCGTGGTTTTCTAACCTGCCCTTGGGCCAGTTGCCGGGGTTTGCGGCGCGACAAGCACTCAAGGCCGCAACCGGACACGAGGGCAAAATATACCCACCGGGTATATCGCCAGTTTTAAGTTTTGCCGACGACGTTAAAAACGCAAAATTCTCTACCTCTAAGGCGGCTCGATCAGCCCTGTTGTCTGTGGCAACTGGGTTTGGGGTTCCCGTTCACTTTGCGAGGGAGTTTAACAAGGCGTACAACCGTCGAGAAGTCTATTCTAAAATCATCTCTAGGCGGGGGCGTGGCCTTCTTAGTACCGTAAAGAATGAGCATAAGGGCGACTACAATAGGCTACCCAAAGAGCAACTAAAGGAATGGCGTGCGCTAAACCATTTTGTGACTTACGAAAACAAGGATGGTGACGCGACAACTACGACTCGGCTAAAACGCATCGGCCAGTTGGGGCGAGAAGCCAACGCCATAGACAAGGAAGCGGAGAACTTGCCCGCCTCGCTCACCATAAGGAAGAAAAATCGGAGAGCCGCCGCTCAGAAGCTCAGGGTTGAGGCAGACAAAATGGCACAAGACGCTTTTGAGGAAATATTCAACAAGTAGCCTACTTCTTCTTTCGTCCACCTCTTGAGATCATGGCTTGTAGGGACTCGAAGGCCCATCCTTTATTAGAGGAAGCACCGGGGGCGTCTGCCGGGCTGAATCTTCTGGCCCCGCCTTCTACAAGAAACACCATGAGAGATTCCATTGCCCATCCTTTTGATGAGGAGCCAAACCCTCGGGTAATGATGAACTTAATGGTATCTGAGCCGATGAACCCCGGCCCAAAGATATCTTTCTTAGCCACTAGGTAGCCCTTGTTCTAGAGGTGGC
>Ga0080013_1004644_pt1 | contig 13364 bp, 20 predicted proteins | sample ETNvirenome_6_85_FD_69236 | JGI IMG/M metagenome (GOLD analysis project Ga0080013, IMG submission 69236) | Marine viral communities from the Pacific Ocean - ETNP_6_85 (SPADES assembly) (version 2) | ecosystem: Environmental > Aquatic > Marine > Oceanic | place: Pacific Ocean | collected 2013-06-19 | reverse complement strand
AGTCATGGGATAAGTTTATTGGGCTAGGCATTGATTGGACAGGGAAAACGGTTTGTGATTTAGGATCGTTTCACGGTTATTTTGGATTAAAAATCGAACAAGCTGGAGCTAAAAAAGTTTATGGGTTAGAGAAGTTAGAGAATGTTCGAGAAACCGCCCAAGCTATTTGTAATTTTGCGGGAGGATCAATTGAGTTTATGCAGTGGCTGGGGGGAGATCCTACCCCTGAGTGTGATATTGCATTATGCTTAAATATGTTACACCATACCGCCGATGAAGAGTTGACCTTGCAAAATATGAATTGCGAGTACGCTTTATTTGAAGTTAACCTCCCACAACGAGCATTAATCGAACAGTATTTTACTATTGAAAAAGAAGACCTATCAGCCAGATCAAATCGAGTTATATTATACGGGAAAAAGAGATGAAAGTAAAATTTATAAAATTACATCAGAATGCTCAAATCCCCACTAGGGGGAGTGAGAACGCAGCAGCATACGATCTTTATGCTTGTGAAACTGTTTATATTCCCTATGGGAAGATGGCTGTTGTGGGGACGGGATTAGCTATAGAACTACCTCCCAACCATAAGGGAGAGATATATTCTAGGAGCGGATTAGCGTCCGATGGAGTTTTCGTTCCCAATGCTCCTGGGAAGATTGACCCCGATTACCGAGGAGAGGTTAAAGTTATTTTGTATAACACTAGAGAGGAATTGGTGGGAATAGAAGCTGGCTCGCGCATAGCTCAACTAGAAGTTAATCCTTTTTATACAGTAGAGTTTGAAGAAGTGGAAGAGCTATCTAATACCGAACGCGGAGAGGGGGGTTTGGGGTCCACAGGTGTCTAAGCAAACTATAGCATTATGCATGATTGTAAAAGACGAAGCTCATGTAATTACACGGGCTTTTGATTCGGTTAAAGATTTTGTAGATTACTACATCATATGTGATACTGGGTCTACAGATGGTACTCAAGAAGTTATCCAATCTTATTGGGAAGAGCACGGCTTACAGGGGGAGATTCATCAGCATAAGTGGGTAAACTTTGGAAGAAATAGAACTCAGTGTTTTGATTTAGCTAAGGGAAAAAGTGATTACATTATGACACTAGACGCTGATGAAGTAATTGCCCCTTTTAAAGATGGAAAGGAAAATCTATTTTCTAAAGTAGCGGAACTTCCTACTTTAAGTGGGGATATAGTATTTGCTACAACTATTTTAGGAACACAGCGTTATCAAAGACATCAGTTTTTTAGGAATGCGCTACCGTGGAGTTGGAGCGAACCAGTCCATGAGGTATGTAATGCGGAAGGGAACACTACTAGAGTTTTTCTACAGGATTTATGTTGCGTAGCTTCCGCTCAAGATGGGGCGAGAAGTCGGGATAGCAGTAAGTTTCTAAGAGATGCTGGCTTGTTTGAAGAACATTTACTCTCAAACCCTGAGGACGCTCGTTCTTGGTTTTATCTAGCTCAATCATACGGGGATGGTGGGAGGCTAGATAGGGCTATTGAGGCGGCTGATGGGGCGTTGAAGTTTCTCACTTGGGATCAAGAAATATATATAACGCTTTTACGAAAAGCGCGATGGAAGTTTGCTCAGTCACAAGACATCAGTGAGGTGACACATGATTATTTACGAGCATATGCAGCGATGCCTCACCGAGCCGAAGCTTTATACGATCTCCTCAGGTATTATTCTGCGTTAGGCGACTATCATACTGCGGTTTTATTTGGGGAGACCGCTCTTAATTGTAATTACCCACCCGTAGAGACTCTTTTCGTAGAGCATGATGTATACAGTTGGAGATTAAAAGATTTACTTTCAGTCGCGTATTATTATACAGGACAAAAGGAAGCGGGGTTGGATCTAACTAAGGATCTTTTAGAGAGTGAGGAATTACCAGAAGAACATAGAGCAAGAGTGGAAAATAATTTAGTGGAATTTGAAAAATAAGTATGATTAGATATAAATTTAGTCTAATAACACCTACTCATAAAGCATCTCCTCACTTGCTAGAGCTTTATCAAAGTATCTGTAAACAAACTTATGAGGAATGGGAGTGGGTATTATGGCTTAATAATGGGTTTGACCAAACTCTCCTACCTATCTCCATTAGAGAAGATAAAAGAGTCAAGACACATATTTCTCAGGATGATAATGTAAATATAGGTCACATTAAGAACGAGGCATTTAGGGCAGGGGACGGGGATATTTTAGTGGAAGTAGATCATGATGATCTCCTTATCCCTGATTGTCTAAAGGAGCTTAATAAAGCGTTTCAAGATGAGGAAGTAGGCTTTGTTTATAGTGATAATGCTAAGTTATCTGATGATTTCATTCCCTATAAGGAAAAAAATGGGTGGGTATCTTATCCTTTTGAGTGGGACTCTAAAGAACTTTGTGCTATGAGATCATTCGGGCCATCTAGTCAGGCGTTGTCTTATATTTGGTATTGCCCTGACCATGTAAGAGCATGGAGAGCATCCGTTTATAAGGAATTAGGGGGACATAATCCCGAGTTAGAGGTTTGTGATGACCATGAGTTACTTATTCGTACTTACTTAAAGCATAAGTTTTACCATATTCCCAAGGTGTTATACATTTATAGAATTACGGGAGATAACACTTGGTTACTGAGAAATAGCCTAATTCAAACTAAAACCGTAGAGCTATTTTACGAATATGGTTATCAATTAGCGGAAAGGGACGCAGAGTTGAAAGGTCTTATAAAAGTGGATTTAGGAGGGGGGTTGTTTCCGCGTGAAGGATACACTACTATAGACCAAGAAGACGCAGATATTATTACCAATTTGGACGAGGGAATACCCTTAGAAGATAATAGCGTAGGTGTCCTTAATGCCAGCCACATCCTGGAACATTTAAAAGATCCTATTAAGAGTATGCGAGAAATACATAGAGTTCTTTGTCATGGAGGTTGGGCTATGATTGAGATACCGAGTACTGAAGGTCGAGGAGCCTTTCAGGACCCTACTCATGTAAGTTACTGGAATGAGAATAGTTTTCTCTACTATACAAAAGCAGACCAAGCACAGTTTATTAGAAATACTTCCATTAGGTTTCAAACCTTTCGATTACAGACGCACTTTCCTACGGAATGGTGTATTCAAAATGATGTGCCTGTAGTTACAGCATGGCTATCCTGTGTTAAAGAGGGTGAGAGATTACCTCATATTTTGGATATTTGAATGACACTAGGAATAATTACTTGTTTATATGGGGATTATGATACTCTTTTTCCTCTACCAAAAGGTCATGGGTTTGATGAAGCTGTGTGTGTAACCGATAATCTATCTTTAGAGGCGCAGGGATGGAAGATGAAGTATTTCCCCCCTGTCCACTCCTCCCTTTCTATCTCCTCTAAGTTTCCACGGTGTTTTCCTGAATTATTTTTACATACTGATTCAAGTGTCTGGATAGATGCTTCTTTTCGGGTAAGAGATCTGGGGGAAGATATATGGTATGGAACTCAACTAACTTTTAAAGAGTGGGCTCTTCACTATTTAGAGAGAGGAGATATAGTTCTCCTTCCACATCCTGAATATAGGACTTGTGCGTTTCAAGAAGCGGAGTTTGGTAAAAGGCTGATGTGGAAAGATAAATATAAGGATGAACCATTAGATGAACAGGTAGAAAGTTATAAAGCAGCGGGAATGCCTCCCGAGTGGGGGTTGTGGGGTGTGGGGTACATGGCTCGTCACCATTCTCCTAAGACTCATGCGATAGGCTTGGGGTGGTGGAAAGAAATTTTAAAGTGGGGAGCCATGTGTCAAGTTTCTCTCCCCTATGTATTGTGGAAGAACAACCATGAGGTAGTAGAGTGGGAAGTATTTAATGAGGGGAAGGTTTTTAGAATGGCCGATGATGGTATTACTCCCTTAATTAAATTTCATCCTTTTCTGGAAGGATATCAACACATATCTGAGTTAACGGAGGATTAATTATGAAAACAAGAATAGAGTATGTATGGTTAGATGGACAACACCCTTTACCAGGGCTGAGAAGTAAAACTAGGTATGTGGCTGATTGCAGTAGAGACGAGGACTCAATTCCTGATTGGAATTTTGATGGGGGTTCTACGGAGCAGGGATCTTTAGGTGATTCGGATAGACTGCTTAGACCTGTTAGGCAATATAATGATCCCTTCTTTGAAGGAGGTAAAATGGTAATGTGTGAGGTATTGTATCATGACGGTACTCCTCATGAAAGTAATAGTAGAAGTGAGCTTATCAAAAAAGTCAAGGAAGAGAGGGAGGTATGGGTAGGCTTTGAGCAAGAGTTTACCCTTTATAATCCAGCCAATGAATCCCCTTTAGGTTTTTTACTACGCCCCGAGAAACAAGGGCCTTATTATTGTGGAGTGGGCTGTATTAAACAGATCGGTAGATATGTGTTAGAAGAGTTTGAGAGGGCTTGTATAGATGCAGGGCTTCCTTTGGATGGAGTTAATGCAGAGGTTATGCCAGGACAATGGGAATTCCAAACTGCTGCTCAAGATCCTCTCAAGGCTTCTGATGATCTGTGGATGGCGAGGTACATTCTTGAAAGAGTAGGGGAAGGTAAACCTGTTATAATTTCTTATGATCCCAAACCTCATGAGGATTTTAATGGAGCAGGATGCCATACTAATCTATCTACAAAAAAGATGAGAGAGTCTTTTACTTCAGTAGATTGGGAAGAGCTTGCACCTGTGTTAGAGGCAGACCATGCCGAACATATCAAAGTGTGTGGAGAGGGGATTGAGAAACGCATGACTGGAGAATGTGAAACCTCTAATTATGAAGAGTTTTCATGGGGAGTGGGGGATAGAGGAGCATCTGTTCGTATTCCCCAAAAGGTAGCTGATGAGGGGGTAGGATACTTTGAGGATCGCAGACCTTGTGCAAACATCGACCCCTACCTTTTACTTTCTTCATTAATTTCTTCTATAAATAAGTCAAATCTTCTATAATAAGGCATGGACAATGCTGTATTAAAGAGGCTGAAGAACGCAGGTTTGTTGTCCGAACAAGTGCCTGATCTGGGGTTTGTTGGGACTGGGAGTTATGCTCTCAATAAGATTATTTCGGGACACTTTGATAAGGGTATCCCCATTGGAATGATTACTCAGTTTCATGGGGAGGCTTCTACTGCCAAAACAGTTTTTGCAACTCACATCCTCAAGGAAGCGCAATCTAAGAACTACTACTCTATGATGGTGGATTCGGAAAATGCTTATAACCCTGAGTTTGCATCCCATTTAGGAATTGACCCTAAGAAGTTGATCTACGCTGCTCCTGAAACTTTGGAAGAGTGCTTTCAAGTTATTGAGGACACAATTGTTGCCATTAGAGAAACGGATAAGGATACTCCAATTGTTGTAGTGTATGATAGTCTTGCTGTGTCTCCTTCAAAAGCAGAATACGAAGCAGAGAACTACGAAGGGAATAATATGCAAGGAGCAATCAGAGCAAAGTCTACTGGCGCTTGTTTGCGAAAGATTAATCCTTTGATGAGGAAGTATAAGGTGGCGCTTGTTATCATCAATCAGATTAGAAATAAAGTAGGGGTTATGTACGGTAGCCCAGATACTATGGCAGCAGGGGGTAAATCATTAGAGTATTACCTTGGAGTTAATTTGAAGTGTATCTCCAACAAGACTAGTGATCTGATTAAAGATGATAATAAAAATGTAATAGGGATTCAAGGGAGGGTACGAAATACCAAGAATAAATGTTCAATCCCTTTTAGAGAATGCGAGTTTGAGCTTATGTATAATGAGGGGTTAAATCCATATGTGGGCCTCTTGAAGCAGGTAGAAGATGAAGGGTTAGTGGATCGTAATGGGGCATGGTATACTGTTAAGGAATCAGGGAAGAAGTTTCAATCTAAGGATTTTGTAGAACTTCTGCAAGATGCTGAGAACACGGGGTTTACACCGATTAGAAAATATTTAGGATTTTAGGCTTGCAGTTCGCTAAATACTTTGCTATAATAGCTCACGAACGAAGGAAATGACGATGAAAGACGATAAAATGCTCGAAATGCTAACTGCTCTCATTGATGGAGCCTTTGCTAATCACTATTCAAGTAAGGAAAATAAAATGAATACTCAATCCCAACCAGAGGTTAAGCCTTTCGATGAGCTTATCCCTCTTTATGAGTCCATAGAGGACTACACAGAAAAAACTGGTAAGCGGTTCCGAATGACCAAAGACCAGAAACAGCGTAACTTAAGCCGTGAAGAAGCATTTAGCGAATTCACTCAAATTGAAAAAGAAACTTTAGGAGAACTAAACTGATGATTAAGAACGAAGAACTCTTGCGTACCTACGCCCCTGCTGCTTTTGCTACGGAGCCTGAAGATGGGCGAGTGTCTGACCGATACTCCTTCCTCCCTACGACTGATATTCTGGAGATCCTTCAGGATGAGGGTTGGACGGCTTGGAAAGCCCAGCAGGTAAATGCTAGGACATGGAGTAAGGACCATGCCAAGCACATTATTCGCCTTCGCCATGAAGACCTCGATATGGAGTCTTTTGGTGTTGGAGATTCCTTTCCTGAGATGCTTCTTATGAACGCTCACAATGGTCTTGGTAGCTATGATCTTATGGGAGGTATCTTCCGTATGGTCTGCTCTAACGGCATGGTGATCTCTGAGAGCGACTTTGGCAAGATCCACATCAGACACATCGGCTTTGAGCCTAAGCAGGTTGTAGAGGCTTCTAGGGCTCTCATCATGAACGCTACCAAAGTGTCCGATAAGATCGGTAACTGGCAGTCGATTAACCTGACTGAAAGATCTCAAAAAGACTTCTTTGCTGATGCGGCTAAGATTCGCTTTGAGAATCCTTCTGATGATATTATTAAAGAGATGTCTCAGGTTCGAAGAGAAGCTGATCGAGGAACTGACCTGTGGCGAACTTTTAATGTGGCACAGGAGAACCTTATTAGAGGTGGTTTCCGTAATGGAGACACTAATCGCATGGTGCGACCCATTTCCAACATTCAGAAAGATGTGAAATTTAATTCTGAACTGTGGGACTTGGCGAGTACATATAGTGTAAGCGTTAATTAATAACTTAATATCGCTGGGGAGGGGGAACTCAATCTTAACCCCCCGTCTGTTCTTCCTCCCCTTTCTACATTATGATGCATAATAAATACGATTTTCGGGAGCCTCTAGGTGAAGAACCTGATGGTACTTATATTACCGCAGGTCAGATGCAATTTTGGCTAAACCGTAGAAAGGGCGTAGAGATGTTTAAGGCTGCTGATCCCGCTTTCCTTGACTACTATAATAAATGTAGGGTCTATAATTTAATTTATGATCTGATGGAAGAGGATGAGGATTCGGCTATTATGTATTGGGACCCCAAACATGATTCGGTTTCGGTAGGGTTCCCCTCCAACGGACCTATAGCTTATGCTCTCAGCACGATGGACTTCGCAGGAGCCCCAGATGACTATGAGGATGATGAAGATTCGTGGAGTGCTGGGATTTAATAATGGGAAGAACTTATAAATACGAAAAATCTTGGGGCAAGCCAAAGAAAAAAAATAAACGAAACGCTAAACAGGGAAGCCAAAAAGGTAAACGCTCTGTTCCTAAACAAACTGCGCGTCCTGACGAGGACTTTAGTTACCAAGAAAGTTTTGAAAGGTTTGATAGAAAATAATAGTATAAGAATTAAGGTGGACTGGCATCCAGACAAACAAATGTCTCTAAGCCAGTATGAAAACATGGTCAAAGGCTATGTTCAAAAATATATAAAAAGAGAAAAAGATGCCGAGTACCTATGTTTTAAAGAATTCCCCCATCGACAGGAATCGAATTCAGAAAACCTGTAAAAAGGTAATAGATGAAGCCAATGAGGATAGAAAGTTAGCTCTCGAAACCCATAGGTTTTTTAGAGAAATGCTTGATGAGAACCCCCAAGATGCTGCTGCAAAAAACTTAATGGTTGATTGCTTAAAGTTAGCTCAGACCTCGAAAGGTAGTATCTTAAAGGTAGTAGATCTTCTCATTAAATTGGAAGCGGCTCACCTGAAAGGATCAGATGGTAAGGGTGATATGGATTCACTCTACAACCAGCTTGATAATCTTTCATGAGCGATAGAAAATTTTATAAAGTAGTCTGTGATGAGGTAGGGTTACTTCTTTTAGTTAGACAGCTAACAATGGAGGAGGAGAAAACTGAGTATTATGCTATCAAGAAAAAGATAGGGTCTCTTAAAAAACCTATCTCTATTGAAAGTTATCAAAAGTTTATTCTAAACAAGTTTCTTCACAAGCCTGATGAGTTTTTTGCTAACTTACCTGAGGATGAGGATAAGTTTACTATCATCAAAGCGGTTTACCAATCAATTATAGAAGCCTATCCTCCATTTGATTTATTATTTGTTTGTGCTGACTTGAATAACGGCAGTCTTATTGAAGATATTCAAGAGCATTTAGGGGATTTATTTACTAAAGCAGGTATTACTGAGGGCGCGAAGAAGGTTCCATCCCCTAAAGCCATCAATACTCTGGATGATTTAAAGTCTTTGGAACGCTATTTATCCAAAAATCTGATCGGCCAAGAAGAAGCGGTTGATGGGGTAGTAGATAATGTAAAACTTATTGCTAGTGGTTTGTATAAAAATTCGTCTTTTTTCTTTATAGGACCTACGGGGGTAGGCAAGACAGAACTGGCTCGACTGCTGGGTAATAAGTATAGTGGTAATTTTTGGAAGGTGAATTGCGCCGAATATGCCTCCGCTCATGAGTATGCTAAGTTAATTGGTTCTCCTCCAGGGTATGTGGGGCATACCGATAGCAGCGTTATGGCTGAGAAGGCAGAGAAGAGTAATCGCTGGGTAATCCTCTTTGATGAAATTGAAAAGGCTCATCATAAGTTTTATGATTTCCTCTTGTCTTTACTCGATGATGGAAGTTGTACTGATAACATGGGCCGAGTGTTAGATTTCTCGGAGTCTATATTTATCTTCACCTCGAATCAAGGTATATCCGATTTTGGTGGAAGAAAGGTAGGGTTTGATAAAGCTGTCGTAAGCCTCTCAGGATGTAAAGAGGAAATTAAAGAGTCTGTTAAGAAAAAGTTTCCTGCTGAATTTATGAATAGGATTGATAACTATGTATTCTTTAATACTTTAGGGAAAGATCATGTGCGTAAAATTGCTACATTAGCCTTAAGAGGTATACCTATTAAAAAGTACAAAGCTCTGCTAGATTTCATTGTAGAGAATGGATACTCAGAGGAGTATGGTGCTAGAAATATTAAGAGATTTATTAAGAATGAAGTAGCCACTAAGGTAGCTCAGAAATTGTTAGAGCGAAGGTTGCCCAAGAAACGAGGAGATATGTACACTCCTAAAATTATCAAAGGAGAGTTACACATTATAGATTTGAAAGAGGAAAAAACTTTAGACCAATCTGCCGAGTAGGCAAGTTACGCCTTTCTGCGGAATGGGACTTCGCAACCGCTCCCCCTAAGTAAAATTAGGGGGAGTTTTTAATGAAAAAGAATAAGTATTAAACTATAATAAGCCGAAAGGGACAGTAGCTCAGTCGGTTAGAGCCCAGTCCTTATAAGGCTGAGGTCGTTGGTTCAAGTCCAACCTGTCCTACCAGCCTAATATCGGAGAGTGGCGCAGTCTGGTAGCGCACCTGCTTTGGGAGCAGGGGGTCGTAGGTTCGAATCCTATCTCTCCGACCAGTAAACAACACCACAAAGGAAATTAAAATTATGAATGAACTTACTGAAAAATATCTTGCTAGAATGTTAGAGGGCGCGGAAGCTGGGATGGCTCAAGTTGAAGGGACTATGGAGCAGATTAAAGCCCAGCTTACCAATATGGAAGAGCAAAGGGATGAGATGGTTACTGCTATTGCAGACCTGAAAGATCTCTTAGGGTTGGAAGAAGAGGACAGCTTTAGCATGGGCGAGAAGGCAGACTTGAAACTGGTTACTGATGAGGAAGAAGAGGAGATTTCAGATGATGAGTAATGATCCTACTTGTATCCCTTTGGAAAAGAACATCAGGGAGTTGTTAAAGAATACTATTTTTGCTCACCCTGATGACCTCAAGAAGCCTAGTAAAAAGAAAAAGACTGTTCCCTCTAAATAGTGCGTAGTTATATTTTTCGAAATAGAAAAAGACTACGCATCATCTATGGGATGGTAGCCCAATCGGCAGAGGCAATAGACTTAAAATCTATCAAGTGTGGGTTCGAGTCCCACCCATCCTACCAATATAATTTAAATTAAAATGAAACCTGCTTTACGATTTTATACCAAACCTGATTGGGGACATGGGGCTAATCACCTAAATAACCCTTATTATACCTTTGCTAACTTTCTTTCTGATTCTCAGGTTGAGAGTATAGTGGAGTGGGCACAGACCCAACCTCTTTCAAAAGGAGAGGTAATGGACGATAAGGGTAGCCGCGATGTTGATCCAATGCGAAAGAGTAAAATATGTTGGCTTCCTCTGCGCCCCTTTGAGTGGCTTTATGATCGGATTTTTGAGTCTACTACAGCTACCAATTTTTGGCAATATGATATTCAGGGGTTTTCTGAGTTGATTCAATTTTCAGAATATGATGGGAGGGATACTCCTTCCTATTATCAAACACACACGGACGTTGGCCCTGTGCATAATTTTAGAAAAATCACTATGGTTATTAATCTGAGTGATCCTAGTGATTATGAAGGGGGAGATGTAGAGCTTCAAGGGGTTGGGGTAATCCCCCGTGATGTTTTACCTAAGGGGGGTGCTATTATATTTCCCTCATTTTTACATCATCAAGTTTTGCCTGTTACTTCGGGGATTAGGAGAAGCCTAGCCAGTTGGATTTCTGGTCCTAAGCTAAAATAAGCACCCATAGCATAACGGATAATGCAACAGACTTCTAATCTGTAGATTTCAGGTTCGAATCCTGATGGGTGTACCACTATTATAAATCATGGCATCACGCGAATCGCTAGACAAAACTTACATGAGGATGGCAGAAGAGTTATCCTCCCTCTCTCACGCTGAAAGAAAAAAAGTAGGAGCTTTGATTGTTAAAGACACACAAATTATTGCTGAAGGATACAATGGAACTCCCGTGGGCTTCCCCAACTCCTGTGAATACACGGATTATCTCGATGAGATATACACTAAGCCCGAGGTTCTTCATGCGGAATCTAATGCGATCACTAAGCTCGCTAGATCGACTAACAGTTCTAGCGGCTCTACTCTATATGTTACCTTGGCTCCTTGTTACGACTGCTCAAAGTTAATTATTCAAGCAGGGATTACACGAATAGTATATAAAGACTCGTACAGAAAAAATGGACTATCCCTGCTTACTAAAGCGGGAGTAATAGTTAACTGTATCTCCGAATATGAGGATAAAGATGAAGGACCTAGCGTATAGTTTTGATGATGTTTTAATAGTACCCCAATACAGCGATGTTGTATCTCGATCCGAATGTGATACTACCGTTGATCTAGGGCACGGCTTAATTCTGGCGACCCCTATTATTGCTGCAAATATGGATACTATTTGTGGGGTGAAGATGGCTACCGAGATGCAGAAATTAGGAGGGGACGGTATAATTCATAGGTATATGAAAGTTACCGAGACTCACAACATCATTCAAGATTGGAAGTATGGTAATCTAGGTAAGCTCCTGTTATCTGTGGGCTCTGTAAGGAGTGATAAGAGAAGGATTGACCTAATTCTCCAAAAGGAACAAGAGACTCACAACATTGGAATTTGTATTGATATAGCTCATGGTGATAGTATTCATATGCTGGATACTTTGAAGTATATTAGGCACACAAATAAGTTTGATAACCTAATTATAGCAGGAAATGTTTGTACTTACGAAGGTGCTTGCCGTTTATTTGATTTTGGTGCTGATGTGGTAAAGGTGGGAGTGGGACCAGGATCGGCTTGCACCACTCGTATTAAGACTGGTTGTGGATACCCCCAACTCTCAGCTATTAGTGAGTGTGCTAAGGCGGGTAAGGTTATTGCTGATGGAGGCATTCGTCATTATGGAGATGCTGCTAAGGCTCTTGCTATGGGAGCCGATGTAGTAATGGTAGGGGGACTATTTGCTGGTACGGATTGTACCCCAATGTGGAAGGCTGCTGATACACAACCTGTGGAGTTTAGAGGGATGGCTTCTAAGAGGGCTAGGGAGTCCTGTGGGAGCATCGGAAAGAATGCAGAGGGTATTTCCACTACTGTCCCTTGGCAACCTAAGGGAAGCACACAGGCTGTCGTAGAGGAGCTTAGTGAGGGAATCCGTTCCGCTATGGCATACTCAGGCTGTAGGACATTGGAAGAATTTCAACAGAAGTCTCAAATAATTCGCGTATCCCCCTCTATAATGAGTGAGAACAGGCCCCATATTATAACATGAAAACATTACAAGAGCAGAGAGAAGAGTTAGAGAAGAAGCTGAAGCGTAAGGAAGATGCACACTATGGAAAACCTTATTGGCACAGCGAAGGAGCTTACCAAGATTCCGTTTTAGAGATCCGACAAGTGTATAACCAATTGTTTAAAGTTGCTCAGGAATTGGGCGACCCTATTCCTGTGTGGATCTAATGCCTATTGAATCTTTTATTCACCATACCGCAAGGTGTATGCTTGGGGTTAAAGAGCTTCATCTTGATTTGCGTAATTACTTAGATGAAATAGAGATGTATGCTAACCTTGTTGATGGGAGCATTTCTTCTAGGCAAATTGTAGCTATGGCTTTAGTTAATTACATGGACCGCAAAGCGTTCCTTAACAAGATAGAAGAGTTGGAAGAGAAATTAGGGTATGAAGAATAAGTTTTCAGAGATAGGAGAGGAAGTTGGAAAACTCGTACACGATAAGCAGTTGGCTTATGGTGATTCTTTCGGTCGTAGTGGGGAATGTCTTAGGCAGATGTTTCCAGAAGGCATCAAGCCCAGCCAGTACGACGATTTACTCACTATTGCTAGGATTCTCGACAAACTGTTTAGGTTGGCAAATGATCCTAGTGCTTTTGATGAGAATCCCTATAAGGATATTGTTGGGTATGGGCTATTAGGCATGGATCGTCATAACCCTATGTTAGAAAACGACTTAGGTAATCCACCAAATCCATATATTTCCTAAGTAGTTCTTGCAATCGGCTCAATATATGTTATAATAGGGGCATGAAACGACAAATTAGAAACGGAAAGCTGAATCATGGTGATCGCGTGGAGGTCTATCGCAACCTCCACAACAACACCTTTTCCATTCGCAGAGACGGTAAGGTAGTGAAGCATTTAGCGAACTGGATGACTCTGTACCTGCAAGATGTAAAGTTCGCTGTACAACCTGCT
>Ga0080013_1004643_pt1 | contig 13366 bp, 22 predicted proteins | sample ETNvirenome_6_85_FD_69236 | JGI IMG/M metagenome (GOLD analysis project Ga0080013, IMG submission 69236) | Marine viral communities from the Pacific Ocean - ETNP_6_85 (SPADES assembly) (version 2) | ecosystem: Environmental > Aquatic > Marine > Oceanic | place: Pacific Ocean | collected 2013-06-19 | reverse complement strand
GGAGCTGGGATTCACTGGCATCGGGATCAAGCAACGTGGTGGCAACAGGTTCATCCATCTTGACACCATCGAGGGAAGTATATCACAGCCACGTCCTACCGTCTGGTCGTATTGACGCCCCATACACTTATCGGTTAGCTGCAAGTGCTACGTTCCCGTTTTTAATTCAGGTTCGTTCATATCAGCCGTATTGATAGTTTTTTCTCCCCTCGCTTGCCTATCGGCAGTTTGGATAGCCTTAAATATTTCAACAACTAAAGATGGAACTATCGCATTCCCGTAACCCTTTATGCTTTCGTTTCTCCATTTAGGAAAGGTAATACCGTCCAATCGGTCGGAAAGCCCATCATTTCCGCCACAAATCGGGGGTTGAGTTGGGAAGTTTTTCCAGTTTGGCTGGTTCGCTTGTGCATTGTTGCAACCAAGTCTGACCCGTCCCAGTTCGGCTGGTCCCCCCTCGCGTTGTAATCGCTCGCTGTCGGTGTTGGCAGAAGTCCGTGAAAGTCCATGTGATCCAATATGCTGTTCGGCCTCGCTTCTCCGTTTACCCTGCTCATCATTGTTTTTGCTCCTTTCGCTTTCAGGGCTTCCACTCTTTCGGGGTGGTCCCTCTGTACTGCCGTTGGGGTCGGCAGAAGTCCGTTTACCGCTACCGTTGGGGTTGGGAGCATTTCGGTAGGCAACAATGAAGATTCTATCTCGCCTATGTGGGGCGTTGACACCACAAGCTGGAAGTAATATCGGTTGTACTTCGTACCCTTCAGCTTCCAGGTCAGCCTGCACCTCGTTGAATACCAAGCCCCCATTCCAACTAAGGAGTCCAGAAACATTCTCGCCCACGACATATCGGGGCGCAATCTCGCGTATTGCTCTAAGCATCTCCGGCCAGAGGTGACGGTCATCTTCTTTTCCAAGTCGCTTACCGGCGTGGGAGTATGGTTGACAAGGGAAGCCACCGGTGATGACATCGATGGTTCCGTTGTGAATAGTGAAGTCTGTTTTGGTAATGTCGTCATAGCTTATTGCTTTAGGCCAATAGTGCTTTAGTATTCGTTGTCCAAACTCGTTGCATTCACAATGGAATACGTTCTCCCATCCCATCCATTCAGCCGCAAGGTCAAAGCCACCGATTCCAGAAAAAAGTGATCCATGTTTCATAATAAAAAATCCCCTTTTTTCATGGGCGGTTGGTTTATTTGGGGAAATCTCCATCTAACGGATCTTTCCCATTTTCCAATTCATCATCATCAAACGTGGTTTGAGATTCAGGGGTTGGCGGCTGTGATGGAACGGCTGCTGTTGGTGGCTTTGTGCTTAACTGCTCCATTTCCCGGTCGGTTAAGAATTGTTTTGCCTGGAATATGTATTTCCTGCCTTTGATGGTGGTTGTTTCGGTCAATCCTTCCTCTCTTACTCCATTTACCATCTTTAAGGGCATCTGATAGGAACTATTAACGGCTTCCAATCCATACGTGTATTGTAATAGATCCTTCAATGCTGCTTTTCGGAACCTTACTCCCGATGAACTTTCATTAAGATACTTTTCGATTTCCAGGATGCTGAAATACAACTCATGCCATTGGTAAACATCCAGGAATTGTTCTTTGATCCAGGCTTCAAACTCTGAATGGATCCATTCTTTGGATCCCGATTTCAATTTATCCTTTGCGGTGCTTTCAAATAGATTGTAACTGAACCAATGCCTGGTGATCTCTGCGTGGTGCATTTCGCGTTTGGATAAATACTCTATAAATGCAGGGATCTCAACTGCCATTTTTTCGCGGATATGTGGCTGTTCTGCTCCCTGGAATGGATGAACCTTTGTTATCCAAAATCGGCTATCGTTCTGATCTATTGGGAGAAAATTCCTTTCCCGATTTGAGCATATAACGATCTTACCATAAAAATCTACTCGTTGCCTGGAAACATTCTTTGTATCAATGGAAATCTTATCATCGGTACTCCATGCCTTTAGCTTCTCAACGGTTGCTTTCTTCTCAATCAATCCTTCATCCAGGCATATCAAAAGTTTGGTAGCGTAATCATCATTAAATCGGTCTGTGATCTCGGTATTCCCGATCTTGGTGGCGTTCTCCTGGAATATATCGCATAGTAGATTTAGAAAGGTGCTTTTACCTGTGTGCTGTTCTTCTGATACCAGGGCAACAATGGGCAATTTCTGTGTCGGATTTTGGTACAATAGCTGCAAATAGTCCAATGCCATTTCATACCTGGAAACGGTGAACGGCTCTCCCTTCTTATATGCTCCATCATCTTCGATTGCTGTCAATTGTTCCTCAACTGCAAATAGGTGTTTCAAATAACCTTCAATCGTTTCCCAGGAACCTGGTGTCGGAACGTGGGTTATCCGATGGTAAAGATTGTAGCAAACGGATGTTCGATCCGCTTCTCCTTTTACGGTTATTGATTGGCGGTATTTCCTGGGATCGTTTTCGGGGAAATTGATTGCTGCATCATATTTCGGGATCCATTCCAGGAATGACTTATATCCCTTCTCTACAATGTAATCCTGTTTGATTACACTAACTGCCCAGGGTTCCAATTTTATGTCGTAATTGACATTTGCGTTGTTCTTCAATTTGGTTCGGTAGATCATTTTGAAGTAATAACATCCGATCCGTAAAAACATATCGGCTTCGGGATGCTTTTGCATTGTCAATTCTCCCCGATCAACGTCAAAACTATATTTGCCGCGAAGGAATGTAAACTCTGAATTGTCCAATACCCTGGCATATTTGGCATAGAAGGCATTGGGCGGATTATTCCTGCCAACGGGAATACAAAATAGTTTGCCTCGGATCTTGGAACCTCTCCCATCCCTGGATAGATTGTGGGTGGATAAAAACATCCCCGTTTCCTGGTGGGTTGTCAATTCTGAAACTATCGCTTCAAATGGTTCCTGATTCTCGTATTGCGTTTCGATTAAATCGTCTATCCCTTTGGCTCCATATTGGGCAATACATTCTTCGTTTACCCTGGTATAATAGATCTCATTTACAAAATCATCCATCGTTTCATAAAATCCGATCACTGACATAAAAAAATTGTACGGTTTTCTTCCCAGGTCGTATTCCGGATCCAATTTCCATTTGTCAAAATCGGGCAATGTGGCATCTGCATCGTGCATCAAAATCAAATTCTGAACCTTACAAACTTTGAAAAGTGATCTAAGGTCGGGATGGGGGATACTCTCCCCTTTTTCCTTATATCCTGTGATCCCCGATAATCCAATTGCCGGGATATTGTAGTAATGAAACAGGCTCCATGCCTTAAATTCTCCTTCGACCAATACCAGGTCGCGGATCTCCTTTCCTTCCCTGGCTAACTCCAATACCAGGGGCGTGTAAAATACGTGTACTCCCGATCCTTTTGGTTGTCCGTATTTGTTGGTTCTCGGTATATCGGGGTGGAACCTGGTGCGCTCGAAATTGTGGGTTGCCCATCTTTTGGCATCGGTTGTGTATTTCTGCTGTCTATCGTCTAACAATTCGGGATAACGGATAATGATCGATCCATTTTTACCAGGCGCAAAGTAATCGCGATAACTTTCAGTTGGTTTCTCTCCAAACAGTCCAGGGGAAACGACCTTAAATCCTGGGATGCGGTCCGGATCAATTCCAACGGCTTCCAATCGTTTGTGGAAATAAGGAACTTTTTTTGCGGTTATCGGTGTTTTTACAATTGATTTTCCGGTCATTTTCCTGTATTAAATTGGTTAATAAATAACTTTTTAGGGGAATATCGCTCCATATCGGATAAGCAATAAGGTCTTGATGTGTCGGTATCGGGTGTCCAGGATCTCGGGCAAATCTTCCTGGATCAATTCATCGCAAATTGCGATTGCCCTAACTATTTCGGGTTTCGAAAGGGTTGCAATTATATTGGTTATTCGTAAATCCATTTTTTACTGTCCAGGTGGGTTAATTCATCGTTAATTATACTCTCAATAAATCTCCACCTTTCGAGCAGTTCAAATCTCATAGTGCCTACGTTTGGAATAACGCGGATAAAAAAACGGGTGTTATCCTGGATCCTTCTGCAAATCTCGAAATGGGTATCGGTTCCCTGGTCAATTTCCAGGTAGATTTTGACAAGTGCGTTATACACTTTCAATTCGTTTGCTGTTAGCAGCTTGGTGCGTACTCCAATTTCATCCAGGAAGGATCCCATTTCCAACTGAATATGTTGGCGGCTTTCTATGATCGCTCGGTATTTTAGGATCTGGGGATCGGTGTTGAACTCCTGGTGTTGGATGGTTGTTCCAATGCGGTTTTTCCATGCCATTTCCAGGGAATAACCCTTTGCTTCTTTTTCAATCTTAATGTGCTGTATCATCGGCTAAATTTTTAGGATCGGTGCGGTTTTCACTATGTCTTTGATATTGGCGGGATCAATTAGGATTGCGGTTCCGTTATGCTGACAACTATATTGATAATTGTCCACTAATGTTGATCCATTAGGATTGGGGGTTTCTGCTGTTGGTGCTTCCACTTTGAAAAAAGGGCAACTGCTGTTGCAATTGGTTCCCTGCATTTCTGCGGATCCTTCAACCCTGCCTGGCATAAGGAATTTTGTTTGGAACGGGCAAGTGGCTCCAAATCCATTTCTCACCAGGGTTATCAATCCATTTTGCAATACCAGGGAATTGGTCTGCATTGCTTTGATCTTGTCCTTCATCAGTCGTTATCTTTTGTTGCTTCCATCTGCTCGGCTTCATCCAGGGTTATTTTCTCCTTTCCTAATCCGTAAACTCTTACCAGGTCAATTGCCAATCTTTTGTCGTGGTGGATCTTCTCTGCAATTGCTTCCACCATTTCCCTGGTAAGTTTGGTAGGGCGGTTCATGTTGTAATTGAACTTCATATCTGAAATGCCCAGGACATTGGGCAAATCTGCAAACTCTCCTACCGTTAAATTGTCGGTTAAATACTCCAGGTAGCTGTTGTAGGATGGATCCACTTTCCTGGTCGGATCCTTGGGTAATACTTGGGTACTGCTCATATCAAATCGTGTTCGTTTCTAATATCCATGTTCCTTGTAATATTGTTCTTCGGTTATTCCTCTCTCACGCATTTTGTTAATGTCTTTCACCCCTAAAGGCGGCCTTCCGTTGTTGTGTTTAGTCATACATTCAGGGCAGACTTCACTGATCCATACGGTTCTTCCGTCTTGTTCTCTTGCTTTAAATTCAGTAATATCTACCTTTTCCCAACTTAAGGTGCAAAATGCTTCGCTCCACGTAGCCGCGCCTACTGATCGCTCTTTCGCTTCTCGGTTACATAATGTGCAATTCATGCTTTCCAGTAATAAAAGTCAAATTCCAATTCATCCCAAACTTCATTCGTATGTTTTTGGTTTAATTGATTGATGAATAACTAAGTGAAAGAAATGCGTGTAAATCTTTGATGCGCAACGATTGATTTGCGGGGTGTATATCCAAATCAGGGGAAAGGTCGCGGTTGCCCCTCATGCCCTCTCTCATGCGTTTGTATTGCCACGTTCTGCGATCAAATGATGATCCCCCGTTTGATGTGAAACGGTTGATGTCGAGTTGAGATATTTTCATGATTTCTAAGTGTTTGTTTCGTTTTTCGTTTACAATGATACAATAAAATCCATTATCTTTCTAAAGATATTCTGATAATTCCCAAGAAATAACCATGCCAATGTTGATAACTCGCGTATTTTGCAACAAAAAGTGCATCGGCTCTTGTGGATGGTGGTGGGGTAATACTTGGGTAATACTTGGGTAATACTTGGGTAATACTTGGGTAATACTTGGGTAATACTTGGGTTTAACTCTGTCTCGGCTCCATGCCCGACTGTTTTAAGCACAAACGGGCAAAAATTACCTGGCATAAAAAAACCAGGCTTTTGCCTGGTTTTCCAATCGTCTATCTATCCAAAATAGGAAACAAGATCCATCTGCTTTTAATCGGTTCCGTTTGACAATTCGACAAATTGATCCGATGTAACGGTGGTTGGGAATGATGTGGATAACGTGTAATCCAGGTAATACATTTCTGTGTGGATTGGATCGGATGTGTTTAGGTGGCTCATGTACACTTCTGCATGATCCTCGTATCTGCGGATGCCGATCACGTAATTGTTATCCTGTTTTACAATTTGCTCCTGGGCGGATGGTGGTAATCCATGTACGGTTATTTCACCAAACGGGGATTTAAAGGTGAACACTTTGGTTTCCCAATCTGACTTTTTCAATACCAGGGATCCAGGTCCGGTTCCTTTTGCTCTTTTCATAAGCAAATAGATTATTGCTGCAATTAGCAGGGCAATGAATATGTAGGGCGTGTACTTCTTCATGCTGCTGTGCTTTTAGCTTGTCTAATAGCGTCATTGGTTACTTTGATTAGGTGGGTGGTCTTATTCTGCTCCTTCCAAATGAATATCGGCTCGGCTTCTATATTGAACGGCTCCTGGGTTATGTCCAGGGCGTGGAATTGTCCTGGAACGGAAATATCCTTATTCTCATTCTCCTGGGTGTCGTTAGTTACCAGGATATATTTTACGGGGATCTCTTTAGATAAAAACTCCTGGATCTCGGGGTTTGTCCAATGGATCATAACATCTTTGATTATCAATAGATCGGCTTTTGGGATCTGGCAATGAAGTATATCAGCTACTTCCCAGGTGCGACCAGACAGATCGTGTTTTTTGATATTGTTTCTAATCACTTTCCTGGCAACATCCAATCCTTTATATGTGATCCCCTTCCAATCCAATAGATCATTAAATTCCCAAAATCCGCAACCAAGATCCACCACGGATCTGACCTTGTATTCTTTGAAAAAGGATTGTAAGAAATCTCGGTACTCTCCCGTTACTTCCACCATGGATCCACCACCTGATCGGATCCCCCAGGTTTTGTCTATGTAGATGTCCTCAAATATCTCCTGGTGTGATTTATCAGCATAGATAATTGCTTTGAATGTTCCTGGGAAATCTCTTAATGTCAATTCCTGGATCTTCTTCACATATTGTTCTTCGTTCTTTGCGGCTCCCCAAAGGTGAACCATATCAAATGACGGTTTGCTCCAATTCTGTTTTTCAAAGTTTGGAAGCAGTAAACCAACTTGATCGGTCAATTCCCTGGCATCTGCAATGGAACTGATAAAATATTGCTCGAATAAATGGTTATAACCATGTTTGGATATTTCGGGATCTGCCCAAAATCGTGCGTTATCATCGTTAAAAATGAAATGGGTTGCAAGATCGTACCAATACTGTATCAATTCCAGGTCGGTTGCTGCGACAATTCCACAATTCAATGCCCAATTTGGGCGGTTGTCCAGGATTTCGGGTGGAATGAAATGTCGGCTCTGCTTTACAATGTGATCGTAGCCTACAAATCCGATAAGATCCTCTCGGTTTTGGAAGGAAATAGGGGCGGTGAATATCTCCCCTGGTAACTCCTGGAATAAAATCACATCATTATCAATATGGATGAACGGTTGCTTTTGGTGTGCATAGGCTGTCAATTTTGCGTATGCCCAAAGGTTCGGATCCAATTTATCGTCTAATGGATCCAGGATAATAGCAACTTCATCAAATGGTAATTTGTATTTGTCGATCAACAGTTTTTTGCCGATGGTATTGGTTACTAATTGGGTGGAAGCAATACCGGGCTGCTTTTTGATCCTTCCCAGGGAATATCCCATCATCATTGCAAGATCCTGGGTGCAATTAAATCCCTGGTTGATTTTCTCCTTATCCTGGGTTGTACTCCAATATGTGTAAACTGCTTTCATTATTTGCTTAATAGTGCATCCCCACCTAATGCGGTTCCGCATCCATATCCACCATAGCCATATCCACCACTTACGCAAATGGTAATTGTGCTGTTGGCCGTGCATCCCAATTCCTGGGAAATTGCATCAACTTGAACGGTGTATGTACCTGGTGCAATTACCGTATTGAAGCGTAGGGTTAATGTGGCTGCTGATCTGTCAAAATTTAGGGTGTATGTGGCTCCTAATTCTGTGTACGTGGCATCAAATGAACTATCCAATAATCCATCGGTGGCGGTTACAACAAAATCAATTGCTCCCCAGGTTGCGTTTCTGCCAAATATAACGGGGATTACGGCTGTTACTCCTTCCGAAAATGATGATGGGGTAGCGTTCATAACAAGCGGATCCAATGATGGTGCGGATCCCCCGGCTAATGCCTGGGTGTTTGCTACTATCGGTTGTCCTTCTACGCTTCCACCATGCCAAATCATTTCAACGGTCAATCCGCAAGGATCTGTGCCACCGGGGGATGGTTTCCAAAATGTGGTCATCCTTTCAAAAATCCCCGGCATGGCTTACGTGTTACCTGATCTGTGGAAATAAACCTGTAGATCGTGTGGGTTTCCATCCAGGGTTATCATCTGAAGGGATGCAATTACATTGGGCGTTAATTCGATCACAATATATCCACCAAGATCCGAAAATACTATCCCGTTAATTGCGCTTGGTACTGTAACGGGTAATCCGTAATTGATGGCTATTTGTGGGATCCCTAATGCTCCCGTTGGATTAAACCAAACTTTCATATATGCGGCTCCTGGTGGGATCGGCAAAGGAACGGGGGAAACAATGGGTGTTGCGGTGAATACTACGTGCGCTAATACTTCGTTTCTATCTACAAATGGCATAATCTACTTTTTTTCGTGGATGTGATCCCAAAGGTCGGATATTCGTTCTTCGTTCTTTCCAATATCGGTTATGTTATTATCCTGTTGAACTTTTATTTCGGTAACGGTTGTATTCGTTTCGGTTCCTGTTGCCTGGATATTGTCAATCTTGGTGTCCATCGAATTGACCAGGTAAAGCAATACGGCTAATAATCCTTTTGTCAAAGTTTCAATCGTTCCGATCAATATGTCCTTTGCTCCTAACTTCACTTCATCCTTCGGCTCCATTTGGGTTTTCTGTTTCCCGTGTTCCTTTACTTCTTTCCTGTAAGATCAATTCGGCTGAACAGGATGGACAATGCAAATAGGATCCCGATTGCTCCAAGGATCCCGACAACGATTTTTTTTTTAATTCGGCTCCATCCAATAATTCAACTCCTAAAATATCAATAGCGTCCTGGTAATCCTTATCTGAAACATAGCTGCTAAATGCGGATCCGTTCTCCATTGCAATTTTGGCTTTTACCAGGGCAATTAAGATCGGTTTGTTCAATATCAATTTATCGGTTGGATGGATGCCTGTGGCGTTGGAAACGAAGGAAACATAGTTTGCCGTATCGTTCTCATGCGGTGGGGCGTATTCTGCAATTAGATCGTTAAGGTTATCCAATCCTTTATTCACATCATGGATCAAATCTCGCATCATTGCGCGGATCCCGTAACGTAGTTCCCGGAACTGCTCGAAATGCCCATCGGTGTTTTGAGCATTTGGGATCTTTCCCTGCCAATTTATATTGGTCAATACCAGGTTTCCGGGATTGTTGTTTTTCAATCCCCTGGGTAATCCTTCCTGTCCTAAATAGCTTGTCATTTCTTCTTAATCCCCTTCACCACCAAACATATTTCCCCATCCAGATCCTAACATCAGTTTCGGTTTTTAAGGTATTTTCTCAATGCCAATCCTGCCAATACCAGGATAATCGCTCCCAGGATAATCGCTCTTTTTCTGCATGGATCACATCCTTCGGAACCAAACAGTTCGCCGATCGGTTGCTTTTCATCTGCCAAGATGTGTTCGATCTCGGTGTCCAGGTTGGCCGTGCATCCCAATTCGTTGATTAGCATTTTTGCAATGGGTGTTTCGTTGGTGGCGTGGGGGTTATTCATGATCCTGTCGTTTACGTTATCCACCTGCCAATGCTCAACATCGGTTGGAATATAGGCTCCTTTGTATCCGCTTAAAATCGGTTTTGTATTCTCGGTGGTCGTTCCGTGTCCCGGATGGGATCCCCTGGCATCCATCCAGGGGTGGTTATCACAAGGATATGCAGGGGACGTTCCGATAAATCCGTAAGTCCCTGTTAATGGGGATATGCCATTATATCCTTCTTGCTTGGTGCAAACTCCGCCAATTGTTACGGTTCTGATAAAACTCATTTACTGTTTTTTTGGGGTGGTCTTGTTGCCTTCATTTTCAAAAATAATGCAACTATGCGTAGGATAATTCCCGATGCTGCAAATCCTATCCAGATCCCCTGTAACCATAATGGAGCGTTCAGGATCTCGGGTGGAATATCGGGCATCAAAAGTTGCGGTGCATTAAGGGCGGTTGCTCCCAGGATTGCGGTTCCTAATTGACCGTTGGCGGCTTCTGCAACTGCATTGGCAGTTGCCATTGCTTTCTTTGCTTTCTTCGCTTTTACTGCCTGGATGATCGCGGGTATTCCTGCGGCTAATCCGTTAATTATCAATCCTGCTATTGGGTTGGCTTTCTTACTCATGGCCTAACAATTCTTCTGCGTTCAACTCTTGTTCTTCGTCTAAGTAATTAACCTGGGATTCCAGGATGCAATGTTCAACTTTTAGCTGCTGTGCTATCCTGGACAACTCCTGGTTTACTTGGGTTGATTTTCTTCTGTCGTTTTTTTTTGATACACTTCATAATAGTATATCAATCCTGCGATAACTGCGGCTAAAACTCCAACTGAAATTGAAAATGACGTTTCGATCTTCATGGCGTTCTGTTTTTTTGGGGTTTATAATTACGTTTCTTCATGGCTATTTGTTTGGCGCGAATACATTAGAAATTATGTCCGGGATTATGATACCTGGAATCCCAGGCTTAGGCTTAGGATACCTGGAATCCCCGGAACCATAAATATCTTCTCCAAGATGCTCGGCTGCTGTGGTTTCGGCTGTTTCTTCCAGGTCGGTTTCCGAAGCAACTATTTCTTCTTCATCCCCTGGAATTGGGGTGTTGTTGCGCTTCCGTTCCTTCATAGCGATGTAAAGGATAACGGCTCCAACTATGGCGGCAACTATCCAGGGTTTCCAATTTTTCATTCCGTTTGATTTTGCTGTGCAACATCATATTTATCTCGCAGCATTGCAATTCCTTCGCTTACTAATTCTGCAAGGACAAGGGCGGCAACTATCTGTGACACAAGAAAAAACCAGGATTCTTTTTTCATGGCGTTCTGTTTTTTTGGGGTTTATTTTTGGTTAATTATTATTTGAATTGGTGTAACTCATAGTAATTGCTTTGCCGGGCCTTTTCTATTCGGTTTCGCGTTCCGTTTCATTTTATCAAATGCTGCCGATAACTTCCTGCGGTTAGATTCAGTAGGGGAATTGTACCATCGCTTAATCGCAGCTCCATACGCTGAAAAATGAGCAGACTTTACAAATTTAACTATGCCGTTTTTTCGGTTTGGATTTAGTGAGGTGCGGATATGAAGTGATTTTGGCATTAGATTTTAGATTTTGTGGCTCCCACTTTTTTATCGTACCAGACTTTGTAGGTTTTTGTTACTTTTCTTCATCGGTGGTTACTACTACCACTTCATCGGCTGTACGGTATGCTTTCCATGCGAAAAATCCTGCAAGGATGATAGCCGCGACCAATGCAATTGTCATGTTTGTCTTATTCATGATACTTGGGTTTTGGTTACTGATTCAATAATTTTTTCAACTTCTTTTTGTGTGCAGATGATAGGTATTCTTCGTAGCTTAAAACTTCTTCCAGATCATCTTTCTCCCAACTATCATCAGCATCATCGGCAAGATCATCCAGGGTTCCTTCCTGTCCTGTCCATCCTGTGGTTATGAACAACTCTAATTTTCCATCACTTTCGACCAATACCTGGTAATCGGAATTGGATAGGAATACTATTCCGCTATTCTGATTAAAATTGACCGTTATGGATCCATCATTATCGAAATAATAATCGGCTAATCTGGTTAGCTTCTGATCGCTCCACAACTCTAAAATTGTGGCTGCATCCCCAATGTCTCGGTATCCCCAATCTGAAAAATCTGCTGTTACTACCATTGCTTTCGGTTCTTGTGGTGCTTCGGGGTTACTCCCCTTCTGTTTTGTTCTTAACTACTTCAAAATTGCATCTAAGGTGTGCATCCTATCTGCATACTATTTCGATCTTCTTCCATAAACTGCATATCCCTTTGTTCCACCAGGCATTTTGCATGGTACAATTCGGATCTTCTTACCTATGCCCCTTTGCTTCTTTGCGTAGGTGTTGGCATTGGATTTATTATGGTATCGGATCTGTAGGCGGAATACTTTTCCATCGAAGGATCTCTGCTTCGGTGTTGCCTTAGTTACCGATCTCTTTTTCTGTTTACGTGGTAATCTCTTTTTCATCAATCATGGTCGCTATTATTACTTGTTTCGAGTATAAACCAGGTATCTCATTGGTTTTGGCTGTCCTGGGATCTTAAACGGCTTCACCTTAACAACTCTGACAAGTTTTGCATGGGATCGAAATCTCTTTGCAAGATTGGTTGCGGTTGTCTTATTCGCGGTTGGCTGTACCAGGGAATATCTTTTTCCGTTCCGTACAATTGTTTGCTTTGGCTTTGGCATCGGTTCAATCCTTTAATTCAAATCCTAATCGTTTCAACTCGGCTTCTAATTTATGCTGATAGTACCATCCACCTGCATATCCCATCATTCCGAATGATCCTGTTGCTCCATAAAATTCCTGTTGGAACCAATCAAACAGATTTCCTTCATCACAAAATAATCCGAAACTGTGGCAATTTTCTCTTACTCCAAATGTCTGAACCACGTATGCAAAATCGGAAGGTGTCTGCAATACTTGTAAGGTGTCTATAACCGATTGGCTGTCGGTTCCACTTTCAAACATTGCGGTTTCCAAGGTGTCGGCAATGCCTTGTGCCTGGTTCGGTGAAATGGTCAATTCTTCCTCAACTACGGTTACATTGCTCTCGGCTCTGCTCAATGCCCAAATTTTCCTGATCTGGCGGATGATATAGAATACCAATGCAAGTGCAACCAGGGCAACTAATCCTTTTACCAGGTAGTTTTTCCCTTTCTTGGTGGATAGTATGGCGAATAATCCTAACATCAGTCTTTTACCAGGTAACGGATCAGCATAATTGCGGCAAATCCTAATACTCCTGCCCCTACCACTTTTCCGAAATCGGTATTCAATACCTGGGTTACAACTCCCCCCGTTTCTCCCCCTGTTCCTCGTTTCCCAAAATAAATTTGTCCTGATACTTCGTCCAAAGAATTAGAAAACATTGCTATTCTCCGATCCCGGGTGGATGGGGTGGTGTCTATTTCAACCGTATCGAATGGGGCGTTTCGGCTAATGGATTTTACTTTGTAGATACCATCTAACATTGGATCCGAAGTTTCCAATGTAATCCAGGAACCTGGGAA
>Ga0080013_1004642_pt1 | contig 13367 bp, 25 predicted proteins | sample ETNvirenome_6_85_FD_69236 | JGI IMG/M metagenome (GOLD analysis project Ga0080013, IMG submission 69236) | Marine viral communities from the Pacific Ocean - ETNP_6_85 (SPADES assembly) (version 2) | ecosystem: Environmental > Aquatic > Marine > Oceanic | place: Pacific Ocean | collected 2013-06-19 | reverse complement strand
ATTCGGATAAGTGTATATAGACAGTATAGAATACTGAACAATGTTATTAGTATTAATAGTATAGTGATCAATTGAGACATCTCTGATGTCTGGTTATAAATGTTATATTGTTATTCATATATGGAATTATTAAAGTGTTTTATATAAGTCCATAAGAGTTTGCATCTTTTAACATTTGTTTCACGGAAATAATCCTATCTTGTCTTTCTCCAGATTTTCTTCGTTTATCACTTGGATAAAAACCTCTCAATGTAAAAGGTTTACGTTTCCCAACACCCCAACTTGTAGCTTCATTCCATGTATTATTTATTTCATTATAAAGATTTAATCTCATTCGTGTTAAAGACTTATGATTTTTTGGCGTATTTGTGTAACCATAAAATTCAGTTTTCAATCCATTACTTTTATAGTTTCTCATTATAGTCCAAAACTTAATAGCAAAATATCCATTTCCACCTTTGATTAATTTACCAATTTTTCCATTTCTAACTTGATTACGTTTAAGATATTTATATCGTGGTGAGAATTGTTTATCAATGGCGTAAGCCCAAAGCTCTCCATCTTTGTCAGGTACTTCCCATTCTTTAACTTCCATTTTAGCTTTTACTTTACGCCTAACTTCTTCAATTAGTTTACCTTCTATTTCTGGTGTTGTTACCACATAGGTATCTTGTATAAATGGTTTTAGATCTTTTACATCTAACTCACCATCATTAATCATATTCACCATAACACACACTTTATCTACCATACTGTTTGGTGATTGTCGTGGATTATCATTCCAAAAACCCATAAATGGTTTCATAATTTTTTTATCAGATATTTCATATACTAAGAACAACCAAAAGGGTTGATTGTTTCTTTTAAACATAAGCACTCTACCATAACCAGAAGCTAAATATAGTTCATCTCTATCTGAATATTTAGCTAAAATAGGAAGGGGTTGTCGTGTATCGACATTATGTTGACCATTTGATTTTCTAGAAAAATCTTCTCTCAAGGTTGGTATTCGTGATTCTAAATCATCCTTTGATCTTGAACCATTCCACTTACCATCCCAATATAAAACTTTAGTTAGTGGTATAAGTAGTACTCGTGGATTACCTATACCTTTAAAAGTTTGACCTTTCATTTTAGGTGTTGAAAACTCATCTATAAGTTCTCGTAATTCATTCTTTGTTGCGAATGTATTTTTCATTTATAACTCCTTAATTGATTAATTATTTTTAGTGTTTGATGCATCAACCCTATAAGGTTGATATTTTGTTTATCAACCCTATAAGGTTAAGGTAAGGTTGACCAAGAAACCAAAAAACATTGATTACAAATTACCGATTTGGCATTTTCACCAACATTACGAACTTTTCCACCACAATGTTTACAATCCATATATCTGATATTTTTACCACCATAGTGATTGGTTTCTTTTTTAACTATATAACCGCCGTTGTCTTCAAACGAACTCATTTTTATTCCTTTATTAATTCCTTATACAAATATTTCGAATAATTATCATACCATAATTCATTTGGATGATTATCATTCTCAAGTATATACTTTTTATCCATATCATAATACCAATGGAAATCTAAAATATTATCAATTCCATATTTTTTAAATAAATCTTTTCTCTCGTGTCCAATCTTCGGTGATAAATTATAAACTTTTTTAAATGAATTTATCACTTGTAAATTAGATAAATTTCTACTAATAACATAATCCCAATCAGCAATTTTATTAAAAGGTTTTGTTATATCCTTTCCATCATTTGGATAATATCCAACATATTCACCTTCATTAAAATACATTCTTCTGTTAAAATTTGGCCATTGAATAACTACACAATCTATATCAAGTTTCTTTATAACTTTATTGTAAATGACATAAGCTAAATCTATACTCCCACCTGGAACTCCAAAATTCAAACAATTGAATTCATCATTAGATAGTTTTTGGATTTGTGAAGGATAAGTATCTTCATTTTTTACTCCTTCACCATATGTGAGAGAACATCCAAAAAATGCTATATTTTTTTTATATCTTTCTGTATTTAAATCAAGTGGTCTGTGTGAATGTCCAAATACATTTTCATAATTGTCAAGATAAATATTAAGATTCGATAAAACGATATTTTCATAATTCATTTATAACTCCTTAATTATTTCATTCGGATAAGTGTATATAGACAGTATAGAATACTGAACAATGTTATTAGTATTAATAGTATAGTGATCAATTGAGACATCTCTGATGTCTGGTTATAAATGTTATATTGTTATTCATATATGCTTAATTATTTTTAGTGTTTGATATAAGCTTACCCACTTGGGTAGGAAATAATATCAATCCCATGTATAAAATTTTTTGCCTCCGTATGTTCACCAGCCAGGCGCCTGTCAATTTGACAGACTCCGTAGGGTAACGGTTAAATGCTAGGGGTAGCGTTCTAGTTAACTATTTTGATTTCCCAGATGATCTATTATATGACATTTTGTCACATTGGTGCATTTTCTGCAATTGAACCTACTACTAACCATAAGTATCCTACCATTAGTATGAATAGGAAGGTTAGTGTTTCTTTAATTCTTTCTATTATGTTAGTTAGTTGCATTTTATTTTTTACCTATTGAATCTTTACGCTTTTGCAATTATAAATCTTGAATCAATTTCTTTATTGGTTTCCATTATAAACTGTATAAACATAACCATCAACTCATACTTGTCATCATCTGATATATTGTTTGGTTCGATGGCTTTACCATCTTTATTAACAAACATACCTTCTGATATCGCATTGGTTATTATGTGATCGATGTTGTCTCCTTGTAGTAACACTCTATCATTATATACTTCGTCTACTGTAGTATTATCCATTTTATTTTTTACCTATTATTAATCTTTACACCAAAATTTTTGACAGACTATTTCCGACTAAGGTATACACCGGTCTGTCAGCGGCTACCCAGAGAGGTAGGTATTAAATCTTGGAGGGATTTGTTTTTTAGGAGTAATCCCTTCCAGTAAAACTCACTGCGATTTTAGTTTTCTTTTAAGTGTAGACTAACTGCGATCAGTAAAAAACACTCGCTGAGAGTTCCAAATAGGTAGTCACTCTCAAACCCACCGTCTTTTCAAATAGGTAGTAAAGACAAAACCACCGTTATCATGAGGAGCCAGAATCCACTTTGTTTGATATTATCTCTCGCCATTTCATCATTGTTTCAACACAACCTTATAAGAGATTAGATGAGGACTCGAACCTCATAGCCAGAATCTTGTCTGACACCAGTAGTCTATCACTAAAGCCGTCGCCCGTGAATAATCAACCTTCTAACCTTTCGAATACTTTGGGTGGATATAAGAGACTTTTAAAACCCAGGGTCGGTTACCGTATGGTAGTTCTTTCTTCCACCCTTATATCAAATCTTCATGCCGCTTTACGCCCTTTGCGACTTTTCACAATATCTCTCTATATCCCTTTTTTTGGGAGAGAGTCGGGCTTTATCTAATTCAATTTTTAACTTCCATTTCTTATACTATAATATACAACATAAAACATATACGAGTCAAGCTTTTTTTTCACTTTTTTTAAGTTTTTTGTATATTAGTTTATCTATAATCTTATCATTTTTCCACTTGGTAGTCTTATCTCTACCAAAGTTGTGGAAGGTTGTAGTAAAGTCTTCCAGTAAGTCGTCTATATTATTTAAGTTCGAGGACACTTCCACGTATTCCATCTTTAAGATATTCCAACCAATATCCAACCTTAGATATTGGTTCTGGGTAATCTACTATATTCATATTTAAATTATCTACCACTTCACCAACCTTTATAACATCTTCTTCAGATAGGGTATCTATCCATTCCTCAGTTACATGCCTTAAACTGACTCCTTCATCTAATAAATCAGTAGATCCATCAGCTAACATTGGATATACCATCGCATTAGAGGAATCTAACACACAACCTACGCTTTTGAGATAGACTTCCCCGTTCGATTTAGCTTCTTTCATTATTGATACTCCAAAATCCATATTTTTTTCCTTTTCTTACTATAGTAATATACAACATAAAACATATACAAGTCAAGCTTTATTTTTATTATTTTTGGGTGAGGTCATGTTATTTATGACCTCAACCAAGTTATGTCTGTTGACCCATTTGACTGGGTAACTGACGGTTGTAGATTTTACTAGACGACCACCGCTATAAACGGTAGTCTGTATAGTATATTGTTTTATGGGATTCATTTAGACTCCCATCGATAGAAGCTTCTACCTTTTATGTGAAGGTTAGAACCTTTTTTAGTCCTTTTCCGACCGTTGTTCCACACTTTGGGAAGTTCGGAGGGGGAAAGGTTGAGTAGTTTCCTCACTAATAGAGGATTTCTTCTTTTTAAGTTAGTCATATTGACTCCTTTGTTTATTTTAATTGGGGTTATTAGTTTATCAGGTGTGTAATTAGGTACCACTCTGGACCTGTGTCTCCCGGATTAGGGGCTACCTTACACCCGGGTATCCCCGGAGGTAAACATTTTTAACCAATTGACAATATATTAACTCATTATCTACTATAATATACAACATAAATGGTATATAAGTCAAGCTTTATTTTAATTATTTGTCATTTTATTAGTCATTTCATCATTCTATACTATAATATACAGCGAAAATTCATTTATTGGTGGAAAAGTGGGTGCCAATAGTGAGTAATATACTACTCGAGTGAATAGTATTCCCCTCGGCCCAGGGCCGATAGAGATCTGGCTGTCGGACAGTGGGGGGATATCAGCCGTATAGTGGTGTAAGTAGGTGTATAATTGAATACTATATAGGTAATATACAGGATAATGGTGTATAGGACCTAGGTAGATTGGTAGAGTGACTGGGTGACACCGGGCCCACGGGTACCCGTCAACCGACCAAAGCTTACGCCCCTGGATTTAGTGTATTCCGCCCTACGGAGTAACTATGATAGGGGGGTTTACGGAAATATAAAAATAATAAAGAAAACGCTTGACTCGTATAGGTTTTTTGTTGTATATTAGTACGTTTGACCCGTTGGTCTTCCACTACAGGCTATATCTCTCAACATACTTAATATACGCATAAAATACCATATAAGTCAAGCTTTATTTTAAAAAAGATGAAAAAAAGGTAAAAAAGATTCACTTTTATGACTTTTTGAGTGCGTTAAAGCACTGTTCCAAGACAAAAAGGTGTGACGAAATGACATAAAAAGGTTAGGATTTAGCGCCCGAATCAAGAATTTTAGATTCTTATGTGTAGAAATTACCCCATATGACAAAAAGTCAGACTCAAGAGAAGAATGCTCTTATTTTTTGAAAGTGTTGTATGGTTAGTCTATCAGATTTGATAGATTATTGGTATTAAAAGGTGGGTTATTGTGGTGGAAAGTAGGTTAATTGACCTATTGTGATTTTTGAGTAGTGTCAAAAGAAGTTTTAAAACTTGACACTATTTTTTATTTCTTGTTTATCATACGAATCATCCAAATCCAATAGATGACCCCTAAGATTAAGAATAAAAATGTATATCGATCTATGGTTATTTCCATAATCTTTAATACCATGATGGGGAGTAGTCGTATGATTATAACTAGCTAAGATAATGCATAAAGTTGTGGGTGAAACCCACACACGATCATCGCGGTATATTAAGCCAATATTGACTTCAGAAGGTTGATGAGTTTCCCTATTGAGGAAAGTATTTTACTTACTATATTGTATTTCAGACATAGTTGATGTTATCTCTGTATGGGTTTCCAATTTCCATTCATTACAACGTCTGGAAAGTTATCACCATCTCCATCAAGAATGTTCCATTCTTCTACTGCGTTATCCTCATTATCCCTAAACCTTCGTCTCTCTTTATCTCTATAACCCAAATCCAATGGAGTATGGTCAGTTCCCTTCCAATCACGAATATTTTGTTCACTTACCCTCACCCTATAGACTTTTTCTAAAGCATTATCCTCTATCCTTTTATTCTCATAATATCTTGTATTGGAAAACCATATTGGCATTCTATCACTCAAATAGTCATCTCCCTTTCGGAGAATTAACCTTATATTATATACGATATATTTACCAAGATTCATAATTGTCCTTCCTATCGAGATTATAATTGGATCAGGTGGTCTCATCTTGTCCTCCACTCTTCCCATTTATACAAATGCATTTGTTGCGTTATTGCTGGGAGGGAAGACAATTTGATGACTCTATCCACTTTGAGATGACCAGAGTTAGGATAACTCTCATTGGATATTTCTAATGCCTTCTCAAGCTCCACTTGTGCAATACCTGACTCACCTACGGTCTCACCTACGGTCTTTGGAGTATAACACAACTTACAAAGCCTAACTGGATGTACGAATAGAGTTGCAACAACTCTTGAGACATCTATGATGTCTGTGGACATTAAAAAAGCCCTACTTGTCTTTTGGGGAACACGTAAGGCTTTTTTCTCAATCTCACTCAATGGTTTTAAGACATTAATCTTGAGATTGTTAATGCGGTTGTTGTCTAATTCTTTACGAATTAGATCACGAGGGGAACTCTCATTTCTTTGAGTATCCATTTTATCTTCACCTTGAAAATCCGCTAGGATTTTTGAGGATTGGGATGACAAAGTTATGAGTGTTTCGGAATTATCTTGAAAAAAAGTTTCACCGTCTGAAATCCTAGTAATAGGATTTACTAAAATAAATAATAACATTAACGGGAAAATATTTCTTATCATTTGATGGTGGTCACTTCTACCCTTTACTTAATAATCTGTTACACTTGTAACTCTCTCAATAATATATATCTATATATATTTTTTTGAAGTTATTTATTTGGTGTTTTTAGAGTTTTTTATTAAATAATCACTTTAACTTATAAAAAAACCTCACAAAATAAATCGTGAGGCCTTTTTTTGAAGGGTTGTGATCGGTCGACTCTCCCCGAGATGCATCTCGAGTAGATCATCAACCCCTACATTATTAAACTATTTATATCTTTTACTTTGGATAATTTTGAAATAACATTTTTAAAACCTTTTAATATCTAAAAAAAATTTTCTCTTCTCTCATTTTATTTTATTTGGTAAAGATTTCTCACTAAGTGAATATACAACATTTATATTTCATAACCGTTTAAATTTGTCATTTATGGTTAATTTTACCCTTTAAGTAATTTAAATCATCTGTAATTCTATTAATTTGTTCAGTCATTTGTTCATACCTTCTATCACGAACTTCGTCGCTACGATTCCATCTATCAATTAATTTTATACATATTTCTTCTACTTCTCTGAGCTTAGACATCAATGAACCCCGTAAGAATTGAATTAAACCCACGAACAAAATTACAATAACACCAATTGCACCATATTCCGCATATGCATCAATCATTTAACTAAACCAATCATAGAAATGTTTGACAAATAACCCTACAAAACCTGCACCTATTACACTTCTCCATTTAGTAGTATCTTTTCTAAACACAGTATTAGCCTTACATTCGGCCCACAGCCCTTTGTGTGGATTAAATAGATTATCTTTAATAAACTTAATGTCATCATGAATCTTACCTCGGTCTCTATCGGCTTGATCCATTCTTTCTAATATCACATTTAAATCTAATTTATCTTGGCCATTCATTTATTATTTCCCGTTAGATTGTATAGTCACGTTCAAGTATAAATATAATATTTGAAAAAAATTAAGAAATTTTTATTACTTTTCCTTAAATTTATTTAACTATCCCCAATAAAACAAGAGGTATGTTTATTAAAGTGATTGTAAACAAGAAACCTAACAATGACCATAAAAACAACCCAAACCAAGAGAAAACTAACTTATTAAATACCCACCAAAATATCTTTTGAAACCCATCAATTATAGTGGAGTTCCCCATATACAAATCAGGGAGTAGAATTATTAATTCACCAGTAAACGTTCTTCTCCACAAGTGATAATAACATCTCCAAAATCCATGTATAGGGATAAGGTTTTCATCTCTATTAATGAATTCGTACCATTCTTCTACTTGTGTTCTTAATTCTTTTAATCTAGTGGGATCCCATTTACCTGTTTTTTTCCATGCGTGTCCACGTTTAACTGAATCCCAACTCATATACTCTTTAGGTAATTTAGGTTCATTAGACATATCGTGTTTATAGAATCTAAACCATTTATTTCTTATAGGGTGTGAAGTATCTTGAGAGGTGTTATATTTTATTAAATCAAATTTCATTTAATCATCATCGTTAAATAAGTCATCTAGTGATATATTTACATCTGATAAATCACCGAACGTTTTTGTATCTACGGTAGTGTCTATCTTATCTTCTTTCTTATGTTCCATAGTTGGTTCTGGAATCTTTTCATCATGTTCCTTTTCCATCTCTTTTTCTCTGTCTGTTTGTTTAAATACTTTCCACATATTCCGTCTTAAATACATTACATCCTTTGGAGTCTTCATCATCTTACCAACTGGTTTGATTAAGAAGAAACAATTATAACATAACAACCTGATATTTTCTGGAACGTGATTTGACCCATCTCCATCTAAAAAATCTATAATGAATGGACCTTTCCCATCCATATCTCTAGTTTCTTCATATCCACAATTTGAACATCTTTGTACAAAATGTCCAGACCTAACTAATAACGCCTGTAATTTCCAATGTGGATAATTGGGATGATTTCCACCAAATATATCATTAACCGTCACTCCAAATCCTGTTGACCCACCTTTAGGAACTCCCGCACCACCTATGTTTTTATTCTGTTCAAACAAGTCATACATAATGGCGTACTTCTTGAACGTGTTATAACTAACACCTAATACTCGTGCGGCTCCCTTGAGTGATAGACTATTCTCTATCGCCCATTGAATCCTACCTTTTGGAATTTGTGTCCCTTTGTAGGGATTTCTACCTTTTGGTTCTCCTAGGGGCATTCTTAGTCCTTGTTTTTCTTGGTTTTGGTTTTGGTGAAGTCTGTATATCTATTTCTTCACGTAAAGCTTTTCTTTGAAACCTAAGATTCATAATCTCCGTGTCTAAATCTGAAACCTTACCACTACATAACATTCCACCTATAACCAATCCTAGTGGTGCTCCAATAAAAACACCTACTAATACCCACAATGCTTCGTGCATGATACTCTCTCCTATAACTTAATTTATTTAGCTGGACTTAAAATATTTTTCATACCATTTACAACTCTTGTCCAAAAAGCAGACTCTTGTGTTTTCTTAGTTGCTCTTTTTTTACGAGTAGTAGTTTTTTTCTTTGATTTTGGCATAACTATTCTCCTGTTTTTTCTTCTGTTAATAACTGTTTAGTTTCTTCTTTAGTTTCATTCTTTTTTAAATGTGTTTCTATATCTATCAATTTCCCCAAAATATCTTTTAAAAGTTCTACTACTGGATCAACATCTTCATAACTCAACTTATATTTATCCATTACTTCTTTTCCATTTTTCGCTTACCATCCCAACGACCAATATAGTATGAAACTATACTCACTATTACAAAGTTCATTAGCATATAAATTGTATTCCATTCCATTATTTTTTCTCCTTAAAAACTGATTTACCAAAAAATGTATTCTTAGCTTTATCTATTAAAGCAGTAACCTCTGTTAATTCTTTATATAATACATCTACTTTATCATACAACTTTCCAATTTCCTTCTTTACCGAATCAGATTGTGCTGTAATCGAACTCTCTACCGTATTGGTTAAATCTGTAGTGGTTTTATTTAAATCTTCTCTTACAGAATATTTTAAGTCTGATATTAAACTTTGTGTTTCTGATGCCAACATCACAATCCTTTCATTGATTCCATCTACTTGTGCAGACATATCAATTATATCTTGTTGTGATGGTACTTTATTTAAAACTTTAATTTTAAGTTGTTCTAACTGACTCTCAATCTTTTTAGTACTAACACTCTCCAACTTACTTTCAAATATATCTAATTCATTTTCTACATTATCATATATACTATCTAACATATTTACTGAACCATAGTATACTCCACCTAACCATCCAGTAGTACCAACTATGGTACTAACTATACTTGTTAATATTATTTGTTTTGCATTCATTTCCTTGTCACTCCATCCTTTAATGTTGTGTTCCTTTTTGTAATCTTCGTGAGTAGCCCACATACCCAATGTCCATACTACTACGGATATTGGCACAAGATAAATTATTACCCATATAAATTCTTCACTCATATTATTAAATTCGTTAAGATATTCTTTCCAATATCATATGTTTAGGTTGTGCACCTGTAAACCTATCTACTTCCACACCATTTTCTTCAATTACTACTGATGGTATAGAACGAACTCCATATTGTTGTGCAAGATTTTGTTGTTCATCTACATCAATAAACTCTACTATAATAGATTCCTCACCAGCAATTTCTTGCATTATAGGTTTAAAAGCCTTACAAGGCCCACACCACGTGGCTGTAAAATATTTTATCGTTTTCATAACATTCTCCTATTATAAGTATAAATATCTATCACACTAATTGTGTGATAATATATAGTTGTAATCCAATCATTATAATTGCAAACAACGTTCTTAAGAATTCCATAAAGTGATTATGTTTATTTAACCATCTCTCAAATGAATTTCTACCTTTACTATGTTGTAAGTCTGCCATTGATATTTGGTGGGGGGTGTCGTTTATTTCTTTATTCATTTACAAACTTTTCTAATATAGTATTCAATCCCACTTCCAAAAGTGCTTGATGATGTTTATCACCTATCTTACATTCTAATAATAGTTCACCATCTTGATTTACTAACTTTAAATTTTTTAACTCATCCAACTCTTTTTGTAATCTCTCAACTTCTTTAACATGAGCATCGTGTGATTTAGCTAAATCATTGAATGCGTCAAGTCCTACTTTTTTATTTTCCATTATTTTCCTTTCATTTTTCGTTCTTTATTAATATTATGATTTAAAAAATCTTTTTGTTTCTTTACAGCTTTTTTAAGAGCTGCCTTTTTTTCTTTATGTCGATCTATAAGAACTTGTTGTTTTGTTCGACGTTTAACCTTTTTCTTAGGAGGTTTAACCTTAGTTGGTTTCAATGTACCTTTAAGTTTAGGTTGTTCTTTACCCAAATGATACACAGTACCATCCGTATCTACAAACTCTTTTCTCCAATGCCATCCTGCTGGACGACCTGTTGGTACATACCCCGTTGGTTTATCCAAAGGTATTGATCTTGTTACACAATTAGAACATTTTACACTTGTAGCTGATTCACCAACTGTTTCATATCTACCACATACCTGACAAGACATATATCGAATACGTCCTTCATAATAACTGTGATACTCTACTTTCTTTTTACGAGCCATTTTGCATTTCTCTTATTGTTTTCCTATTATTTTTTACTTTTAATTTTTTCATTTCGCTCACTTCTTTTTGTAAACTTAACATACATACCATTCAGAGCTTTTCTCTGTTTTATGCTCAAACTACCTCTACTATAAACTTGTTTTTCAATAGATTCCAAGAAGTATAATTTATCATTTGTATAACTATTAGTATAATTACATTCACCCAATCTACGTTTAATCGTATTTAACTTAGCTATAGTATTCTCTGTATAATCTAATTTTTTCTTTCGATACTTTGGATCATTTTCTTTTTTTAACCATCCCGCGTATCTCTTAACAACTTTAGTAATAGCTGCTTCCATCTTTGGTGTAATTTTTCTACCACTTATTAAAGCTCCATACATACTAAATATAAATTCATGATAAGAATTTTCAAGTGTAGTTCCAGTAGTACCCCGTTTAGGTATATAGTTAGTATCTTCTGTAATGGCTTTTAATTGTTTAATTCTTCTACCATATAAAGATTTATTTTCTGCAATCTTTTCATAATGTTTACCAACACCAGGCTTTTTAGCAATTTTTTTCACTACTACAGGTTTTTTAGCAGTTTTTTTAACTGCTACTGTTTTTTTAGCTACTTTTACCACTCTAACTGGTTTTTTAGCTACTTTTACCTTTGCATTAAATTTCATTATAAATATAACCATCCACCGAATCTATCGGCGTTTTTAAAAGTTTCCTTATCATATATAGAACCTCTAATACAATTACCTTTTGTATGAGGTGCTCTCCAACCCGCAGGTTTGTAAATATTGCCTGTATCTCTTTCTACAAAACAATGTATGCGGTTAAAATCATAGTTATTATCATAAACTATTCTATCAAATCTACGACCTTTAACCATTCTTATTGAATACTTATCAGGAGATCTATCTCTTGAATTAGATTCTTCTGTAAATCTATCTTCCAAGTAATTCATAAACTCTATGAGTGTTTTATCATAACTCATATTAATCTAATATAATCCCATACTACTCATATATGATTTACCAGCTCTTAAATAAAAATAAGAACTCATTAAACCTACTAACACTTTTATCATCAAAATCATTTATATTCTCTCATTATCTACTATAATATAAGCATAAAAAGCTATACAAGTCAAGGCTTTTTTTCACTTTTTTTACTTTTTTTTTTCATTGTGAGTGTGGTAGGATTCGAACCTACTTGATGGTTAAATGGATTTACAGTCCACCCCCTTACCAAATCGGGCTACACACTCATTAAAAATCACCTTCTGCTACTTGCCAAGTGTTAAGTCCTAATTCTCTCCACATCTTAACAACTTTATTCCTATCGTCAACAACTAAAAATACGTCGTCAACATCAACGAATAAGTCTAACATATGTTTCTTTAAGATTTCATCAGGCATAAATCTCATCTCTTGGGTAGCAATATTACCACTAGCAATTTTATCTCCCCAATTAAGAAACTTATCAGGCCTCATAACTAACTTCTGAAATGGAACTCTATTGTTTGATAACCAACTTTTGGTAGTGTGGAACGACCTATCATTCCTACCCGAAAAGATTACGATATTAAAACCATCTTCAGCAAATAACTGAGCCATTTTAACTACAGGTTCATTTGGAACATCTAACTTAATATTCTCTGGATCAAAGAAAACATCCCAATCTAATTTACCATTAGGTTTGGTTGCTAACTTTCTCCTTGCATCAATATTAGCTAAAGTTCCATCTAAATCAAATATAACTGTATTTTTATTCATACCCTATTATACAACAAAAAACCTATACGAGTCAAGCTTTATTTTTAATTAAAATTGGGAGCCGGTTACCCAGCCCCCAAACTAACTATTTCTATTTTAGAAATTGACAGTCAATCCTAAATTAAAGTATCTTGGTGTTCCAAGAAATACTTCAGCATTATGAGCTAAGTGAAGTTTATCACCAAATCCATTAT
>Ga0080013_1004641_pt1 | contig 13372 bp, 16 predicted proteins | sample ETNvirenome_6_85_FD_69236 | JGI IMG/M metagenome (GOLD analysis project Ga0080013, IMG submission 69236) | Marine viral communities from the Pacific Ocean - ETNP_6_85 (SPADES assembly) (version 2) | ecosystem: Environmental > Aquatic > Marine > Oceanic | place: Pacific Ocean | collected 2013-06-19 | reverse complement strand
CTAAATTTGACAATAGGCTGTACTGCCATCCTCAACTGTCTGCTGAGGTTTAAGGCATACATATAACCACCGGAGGTGTTAACAGACCATACTTGTCCTGCCATTTTTACATCTCCTTGTTATAGTAGTGCTTGACCACGCACTTTCTTCATTTCCTCAATGATGTCAGAAGCGGTTTGTGGAACCGGATCATCCTCACCAATTTTTGAAGAGGCGCGGGCCGCCTTCGGGTGTTGCACAATTTTCTTCTTGCGCTCTACCCTTTCGTTTTTATTTGGCGAAAGGAACTCTTTCGCCCATTGTCGCGTTGATTCAGCAGCTTCTTGCATAATCTGTTGTGGTGACCAATCCGGATGTTTCTGGGTAAGGTCAATCGTTCGATTATCCGCGACAGCGCGTAATTCAGGAGTCCCAGCAACATCTGGATATTCACTATCAAACCATTTAACGGCGTCTTCAAGTGATTTCTGATAAGCATACTGCTGTTGTCTCTGAGTTTGCGCTTGCTGCTGCGCTATGGTTCTTCCTAGAACCCGTTCTACTACCTCTTCAACGTTTTGGGTGGCAGGTTGACTACGCCCGTTGTTTGTCAAGGATTTAAACAATTCTGCGGCTTTATCCGCATCATCTTCATATAAAGCTTCATGATATTTCTTGATTAGATCAGGAGAATCATCCGGTTGCTCTTGTTCCGGTTCCGCGTCTTGCGATGGCGGGGCAGCCTGTCGGCTTTCTTCCATTTTTTTAACATAAGCATTGAGTTGAGCCTCGCGCTCTTGAACTCTTCGCCCATATTCTGCTGCTTCTTCAAAGCGTTTTTGAGACGCTCTATCTTTCTGATGAGAGGATTTAAGATCATTAAAAGGTACTTTAATATCCTGCCCATCTACTTTTATAGCCGTATACCAAGTCCCGTCTTCTTCCCATATATCCACGGGGGACGGTTTATTTTCTACAACTTCTTCAGTTTCTACAACTTCTACAACTTCTTCAGAAGAGAGAGTTTCGTCTATCTCACTTTCAAACTGCTCATTACGCTTAACAACGAGTTCTTCAATTGCCTTTTCTCTGGGGGAAAGTTCTTCTTCAGAAGAGTTATCTTGAAATTCTTCTTGATCTTCCTGAGACTCATCTTTAAATCCCTGTCCCATTTCTTTTTCCACTGCATCCGGTTGGGTAGCATCATTTTCGGCCATTTTATTTTCCTTTATATTTCTCCCGCATCCTTATATCTCGCAATTGATTCCGCATTCTCCCCATCGTTTAGAATCGCATCCAACCAATGAAGCAACTTAAGCGGGGTAGCAAGATTGTTAGAGATTTTACGGTATTGTTGAAGTTCCTCTTCTGAAGAACCTGCCCACTCCTGCATCGCCATTTTTTGCAACGCCTCAATACCCTCACGGTAATCTTGAGTAGCCCTGCTTACAAGTGACGATCCAGTAGGAGTTCTTAATAACTCTTCTGTACTGCGTCCAACACGAACCCGTGTTATGAGTTCGTCTAAGTTTACATCTGTGGGGTCATAATAATCCATTCTCATCCTGTAGCAAACGGAATCTTATTAAATCTTCCCCTCGAAATTGTTCCGGCTTTTCCTGAAGCCCTCAGTTCTAATTCTCTTTCAATTTCTTTATCATCCATCTCGCTCAAAAGAGCCTCTCTTTGTAGGAGCAACTCTCCTCGTTTCGTTACAGAGTCTTGCTGTTTAATCTCAGCTTCTCGGATATCTGTTTGTTGTCCTATCAATTCTCTTTGAATATCAGATTGCGCCTTAATCTGGGCAACTTCTTTATTTCCTACTGACTTAAGTTGTTCAACCTGCATTTTTCCTTGAACCCTAGCTTGATCAGTTTGTATCTGCATCTGAAGTTCTTCTAACTGGGCCTGAAGCGCCTCCATCTCAGGGCTGGACTCGTCCAGAAGAATGAACCTTGATCCGTCTTTATATCCCAATTGACCAAATACTTCTTTAGTTATTTCTGGCAAATTTAGTTTTTCAGCAACACCGGGAAACTGTGCTAATGCGTTAACTCCATTCAATAGATTCTGAACCTTTCTTAATGGATCAGTCGCGTTCATTCCGACGTTAACTTTTAACAAAACATCCTGCTTTAATAATTCATCCATCATTTCATCAGTATCAAATTTCAAAAAAGCTTGCTCTGCAGCTTCGCCAGCCACGGCTAGGATGATCGGATCAGTTTCGTAATACTGCTCAAGGCGCAATAGCTGCTTTAAAGTTTTTTCTACCCAAGTTTCTGAGAATGTTCTCAAAACATACTCTGCAACAGAACTACTACTTCCTGCTAATAATTGCATCCCACCTACTGTCTCATTAAGATTCCTAGCCCCTTGTACAGTCGATGTTGAGAAGTTTCCTTGCAGCTCATCAAAGTCCATATTAATTCTATCTTGCTCTGCGTAAGCTGACCCAGTAACATCTCTTGTCTCAATAATCCTAACATCTTGATCGGGGTCATCCATCTCAACAGCGCCGCCGGGAACAGACCTAAACAAAGCATCAAGATCAATATTCCTATCTCTCCTGATGTGATATCGTTTATTCATCGCTAACTTAACATTATCGAATCTCTGATTCCATATGTCATTAGCTGCCGCTTGAAGTTCTTCAGTAAGTTCAACAGTACCAGAAGGATAAATTTTATGAGACTCTAGATTTACACAACCCATTACATAAGGCCTTTCACCATGTCTAAGCCAAGGATACATTTCCTTCAGAGGCTGGGGTTCTGTTAACAAGAATTCAGAACCTGCTGTGAAATAACAATAGTCTATACCTTCAATTTTTACTATATTTTTATGCACCCAAATAATCCAAAAGTCTTGAAGATCGCTAGAAGCACTCGCATTATCTTTTGGGTCCATTCTAGGCTCATCACGAACCAATCTAGTAGCATTATCAGTTTCGTTTTGTTGCCCTGTTGAAATCAATTCTTCATCTGTAACATCTAACCATTCTCCAGAATCTACTTTATCCCTAATGTCCTGCAGATACATAGGTATCATATGAACAATATAAGGAGTAGATTTTATCGGGTCAGCCCAATCTGACGCCGGGTCTATTCTAATATTTTCTGGAGAAATAAGTTCAATTGTGGGGGTGTCTTTAACGGCGGTAATTTGTTCATGAACTTGGGGGTCGCCCGCATCATTCATGATAGGATTATTCGTGTTGTCTACCTCAATGTAAGATTCTTTATTTTCCTTAAAATCCCAATATTGATGGGATATACAAACTCCTTGAACAGCAGCATCTTGTAATGCAGCAACCATAGTTTGAAACCAAGGAATAGTATTAGTTAGTCGATACTGCATAACAGCTTGCGTGGCAATAGCTGCAGCAGCATTCATAGGATCATTCGGATTAGTAGCATCTATACTGATCACATCTTCATTAGTAAAGAAGGCCACCGTCATAGCAGCCTGAAGATTTCTTACAGCCGTTCTGGTTTTTGGCCTAAAAAATGAAGACCTTTTTTCATACGCTGTACTATTATATTTAGACCCCGGAGGATGAATGCTATTAAAAAGTGAAAGATTCTTCTCCCACTGATATCTAATATTAGCATCCAAATATTCAGTAGAGTCTTCAAAAATCTGCCGCGCTATTCTAATCCATTTATTCTCAAGGGGAGTTTCTTCCTGATCTAAAGGGGATGAATCTACTCCTACATTTAGAGGCGGCTGTGGATTAATTAAAGACATTAAGAAGTCCCCGGACTAAAGTCACCATCCAGTTGATTTTTATGGTCCATAGTTAGGTCCATATACCTGTCCTGATTAAATCCATTTGTTTTTTGTCTATACCTTTCCAATATTTCTCCACCAGCCCTAGTAACCGCTTTATAATCATTATCAATTTTATCTTCATGAAGAACAAACCCCCAATTACCAGACAATCGCATAGATTTCACTACAACGGTTCCATCCATAACATGGACAGCCCATGCCCATCCGGGATATTTTTTCTCAAGATGCTCTGCAACATTCTTAGCTGTAGTATGCTCTTGCGCTACGAACTTAAGATTTTTTTCGATTTCTTGCATGATCGGTATTAATTCCCTTCCTTGGTTGGTAAAAAACTCTATTGCCGCCATCAAACTCATACACTCTTTCAGGAGCGCTTAATTCTGGGTCTATCCTATAAGCTAATTCAGACCACTGCCATTCAGTTGTTCCATCCTTCTTTTTTGTCATGAGATTATCACTTCTGAAATATAATCGGGATCACCAACTAAAGGCCATTCGGGTTTATAAGGAGTAAATACAAGATTACCTGCAGCATCTATAGTGAATGTATAAGTAACACCAGCGGTTGGAGTAAGCGTGCCATACCCCCACACCTCTGTATGACTTGCCCAATTACCGGTTCCATCACCCCATAAAGTTCCACCACCAAAACCCGAAAGACTCCCAGAATCGGGCGTAAATATGTGTCCTGAAACCGATAGCGGAACAAACCCAGTTAAGGACATACTTCCAGAAGGAACATACCAAAGTTGCGCTAAATTAAAGGTGGGCGCTGAACCTGTAAGGGTTAAAGAGCCAGCATCTGGTTGATTCTGTCCGGTTTCTACAGCACTAGGAGCAAACGTTGCATCCCAATTTGTGGCAGCAGCAGACCAAATTCCTCCGTAGTCACCCCAAGAATATGTTTGTAGAAGAGTAAGCGTGGCATTGTCTGGAGTAATTACAAACCCTTCCCCATTAGCTGGCACTTTACCTGTTAGAGTAAGAGTTGGAGCGCTTACTACAAATTTGTACATTCTCCCAATATCTGGAGAGTAAGCTGTAAATGTGAGGTCTGCTTTATCAACAGATGTATTTGTCCCAACAGCCATTTGAGGCGAAGACTGAACTATTTGAAGATTAGCAACACCGGGAAACGTGAAAAACTCTTTCTTGCCAACAGGAATAGAACCACTTAAAGTTAGGTCTCCTTTTGCTGGGGCAATAGCAGGGCCATCCCATGCGCGCTCAAATGCTGGGTCTTCCCAGTCACCACCTGTAGCTGTCCATGAAGTAATAGACATTTATCTATTACCTATGATTTAGGGTATTTAGTCTTTATTTCATCGACATTTCTTTGCCATGCTTCCAAACCATTCTCCGTAATGTACTCTATTTGGTCTTCTACGTGTCCATATTCAATTAATCTGGACGCTCTATAATTACAATCCTCAAGGACCCAGTTGTTAGTCCATTTATCGCCATCCCACACATAAAGAGGATCACCAATAACAGCAATTTTTCCGTCTTGTTTTGGTTCGGGTGTTTCCGTAACTTCTTCGGGAGAAACTTCATTTGCGTCTTTTAATACTAAATCCCACTGCTGAATCCAGTCGCCGTTAACTAACTTAGGCGTGACTTCAACCGCTTTGTAACCAACTTTATATGGTCTATCAACTTGAACAACATCAACAACTCCAAATGAATCTCTAATATCCTCTCTAGAGAAAGCATCTTCTGGAAATGAGACATTTGGATTATCGCGGCGTAAATCCCCTCTCCCATAAGGGTAGGCCTTTATTTCTCCGTTTTCTACTCTAGCGTACATTTTTTTTCTCCAAAAGTTTAAGCAAACTCAGGCCCAGAAAACCATAGAACCAAAGACTTCCTTACTCCTTTAGTTACGGGCGAAACCCTATGAAAAATATCTGATCTAAAAACAACCATATCACCTTTATTTGCTATATTAGCATTATCACTTTTTAGAAATACGCCATCCTCAAGCCTAGAAATATCTCCGTTATTAATTTTAAATTGTCCTCCTTCATATTCATCCGGGGAGGACAATAAAATACTACAACTTAATTTTCTAGGGCCTTTAAGAGGTGACTCATTTCCTTCCTTGTCTCTTGAACAATCACGGCAACACCAATCTTTATGCCAATCGTAATAACCATCTTTATAATTGTCAGATGGTAACTTGGATGATGCTAAATCTATTTTTTTTAGACTATCAGATGAATAATAAGTTGTGAATTGCGCGTCTTCTAAAAAATCTAATTCAAAATTCCACTTACAATTAACGTTGCAATCATTTAGATAAGGCATGACATTATCTTGAACAATTTTAGTTTCAACACTATTGAAAAACGATACCTTACTATTTCTATATTTTGAAACTCCCTGCTTAGTGAGCGCCTCTTCTAAATCCTTACTTTCTCCAAGAGTTCTAAACAAATCACAAGCGCCTTCTGGTAATGCGTTTCTAAACCATCTATACGTTATCATTTGTATTCTTTCCTAGAGTATAAACTCCTGTAATAATTTTGAACTCTGCTCATAATTCCGCCGAACTCTTTGTTCATAGATTTTTCAGTTTTACTGTCTAAATCAAAAGTCTTTGATTTGCAGTCCTCCCTTCTGAATGGGATAATTTGGGCCAATGGAGTTCCTATTTCTATTATTCTACTGCTTGGGCCATCTGTTTTCTTTATTGAAAATGGAAAATTAACAGGAATTGTATACTTATCTGTATCGACAACTCCGCTGAATACTTGTAATTCTAAGTCTGGTCTATTCATTGGCTGAATAAATAAACAAGAAACTCCGGGTTCAGTTCTTACTGCCCAAGGATTATTAATCCTTAATCCTAAAGTAGTATGATCAGGCCATTCAGGAATCTCTTTTATTTGATTAGGAGAACTCATTCCTAATTGCTCATCTGCTCTAGAAACCCATTCATAATTACCATCTTCTTTCTGATCTATAATTAAATCAAAATGCAAAGGTAAAATGTAACCTATACTCATTGCTTCCATAAATGGAACACACCTTTTAAAGGTTAGATTAAAATCAGCCGCCGATGCGCCTGCGGTATATTCAGAACCACTTGGTTTATCACTAAGGCTCATGGGCCTTCCTTCGCTATCCGAAATTCCCTTTGCCTCTCTCCACCATTTAGGCAGAAACTTTGTAGCAGGTTTTGGTTCTGGAGCGGCCCCCCTAACTAAATTACCTACAGTCATTCCCCTCTGCAGTCCATACTGCATGTCGTATATATGACGTATAAATTCTATTTTGATTTTACTCTCCTCTAGTTTATTAAATTAAAGGATATTATAATCCTTTCTTCTTCACTATGATTGACTTCAACCTCATGCAAAATACTAGAGGGCCATATTAATAAATCACCCTCTTTTACAACTGGCCTATATCCAATAACTGAGCCGTCTATAAAATTATTAAATGGGGAATAAAAACGAGTGGCTGTATGCAAATTTTCATTAAACGAAACAAAAAGAATCCCTGAAAACCCTATAGAACCGTGATTGTGAACTAAATGGTAACAACCTTTTTTGTAAAGTTGATAAAACATGTCCTTAACTTTAAGCCGCATATTTATTTCTTTATAAAATTTATCCAATGCGACTTCTAGAACAGATAATACATATTCACAATATGTTGGTAACGTATTAGAATAATCTGTATATACGCCAAGGTCTTTCCATTGATAATCGGGCCTATCCAAAATAGCCTTCTTAATAATTTTTCCTTTTATCTCTTCGTTCCAGTCTAGAGAAAAATGAAAGAGCGGAACATTGAACATATTGATTGATCTATTAATCATAATTAAAAGTAATTAAAATTAATATAATCCAAAATTAGTATTCTTCTTTCATAATAGACAGGTCAATACCAGACTCATTTTCTTCCACACCATTCACAGTTTTGTTTTTATATATTATCTGCACATTACCTGTGTAAGTTATCCTTACTTCTTTTTCCTTATTAGGTAAAACCATATGTCTTAATATAGAAGGAAAAATAACGATCTGCCCTTCTTTAGCATCACATTCGACAGTATCCTTGAACTTCATAGCCCTATCCTGCCAAAGAGAACTCGTTTGAAGTAAGTCGTATGCTGGAGAAAAGAATAACAGTCCGTTTGCTTTCCCTATTTTTTTAAAAATAACAAAAGAGAAATCAGAATTACCATGCAAATGGGCTTCCTGAAAATCTTTTTCATAATACTCATTAGCCCAAAAACTAACTAATTTTAATTTATACTCAAACGGAATTACACTATCAGTAAATTCTTTAACATTACTCATAATGTAAGAAACACTTTCTTGGTCAGTATTTGTTACACCCCTATAAGAACTTAAAGTATTAGAATACCAAATTCTATTTGGAGTGTAGGTTGCGTTAATTTTATCTATGTTAATATCTTTAACGCAATAAGGAAACCCAAAAAGAGAAGTCTTACTGGTCAACTTGTACTCCATAAGTTCCGCCTTCTCCACCGCCACCGCGAGCGTTATCCCCTCTTCCCGGATCGCCACCTTCTGCTTCTATAGTTCCGCTATTAGATAGGGTTCCGGCATATACATAAAATATAACGCCACCGCCAGAACCGTTGCCACCTGCGTTGCCAGAACCTCCATCAGTTCCATTGGCAGATATTGTTCCAGTTATGGTTAAATCACCTTTAACAATAAGATATATTATACCACCAACCCCATCACCGCCATCGCCACCACTGTTGCCAGCGCCACCGGGGTTTCCTGCGCCACCTCCGCCAGTTCCTTCTGGACCAGCATTTCCACCTGCACCACCTCCAAAATTTTGGGCTGGATTTCCGCCGGGATCGCCTTGCCCACCTCCTCCGCCGGGACCTCCAGAAAAGCAACCTCCTTTACCTCCTGACCCGCCTCCGCCACCGCATCCACCTCCGGTCCGGTCGCCTCCGCCACCTCCTCCAGTAGAAAGCGTGGTTCCGCCTGTAGAGCCGTTTGCCCCACCCCTTCCCATCCAACTAGAGTTTGCATCTCCTCCACCACCTCCCGTACCACCGATTCGAGAAATCTGTAGATTAATACCATCACTAGATACTGCTGGATGATTGGCTACAGCAGATACAGCAGGGCTTCCACCGCCTGCAAACGTAGGAGATGCTAGAGTATCAGTTGATCCATCTTTTATAAAACCAAGTTGAAGACCGTTAGCGTTAGCCGCCGAACTATCTGAACCTCCAGAAGCGGTTGGGTCAGCCAAGCCCCCCATAGCACTCATGGTCAATGTTCCTGCTATGGTACAATCACCATCAACGTATATTAACATGCCTCTACAAGGCTGATCTACAGTATAAGTGTGTCCTGATTGAATATTCATGCTAGTATAATTTCTAACAAGTATATCTCCATCATAAGACCCATTTTTATTTTGGACAGTTTGGGTATCTGAACCATCGCTGGTAAAAGCGCCATCAGAGCCATCGCCCCAATAATTTAAGTCACCAGCACCAGCCCCGAAAAATCCAATTTTGCTTCCTCCTATAGGCATAATCTATCTCCTTAACCCATCGCCAATCCAGCAGAGAATCCGTACCATATAGTTCCTGCATCCAACGTAGTGAAGACAATAACATCTACTCCGCTAGTAGTTAATGTAGGGGCAGTTGCAGCGGGCCAATCAACTGCGGCGGGCCAGTTTACAGTTTGTGATCCACCATTGGTTAGAATAAGCAGAAAAGAACAACTCCTGCCTGTTGCCGATGGATTGCTAAAAGTAAATGTAGTTGTGCTTGTGTCAACAGTTCCAGTAACAACATTACCAGCGGTAATGTCGATATCTTGAGTGCCACCACCAATTGACCCGATAGCATTTGCAGTCTCAGCAATATCTAAAAAGTATGGCCTTTGAACTTGATAATCAGCGTGATTAACAAGACCGGCAGCACTGGCAGTAACCGTCTTAGAGGTTTGAACAGTTCCTAAAGTAGTAACATCATTATAGTCTATTTCAGTACTGGTAACGTTTACTCCGTCTAATTTATTTAGTTCAGCAGCAGATGAGGTAACTAATGTACCACCAAGCTTCAACCCATTTGTTCCGTCATGAGAAGCAACATCAAAGTCAAACGCTCCATCTTCAATCGTAACATCTCCATTAGCGTCTGCTGTTAATACTTTAGACTCTTCTGATTGACCTAGCGTTGTAATATCAAGATAGTTCAATTCAGTAGTAGTAGCTGTGCATCCGTCTAACAGATTCATCTCTGCACCATCCGACGTAACAGCAGTAGTGCCAGAAAGACCACTAAATTGGTTCTTCAAAACAGCCTTTATAAGACGCAAATGATCGTCGCCCTGCGATATCGGGTCGGTAGCAGTAGGATTAGCCGAGTCTAATTCGCTAATATATGTTGCAGATTCTAGTCCCATAATAGCCTCCTATGCTAATTCAAATATGCCACTGGAGCTTGGAGTAACAGTAAGCGTGTTATCTTCTGCTAAAGTAAACTGAGATGTAGTCAGTTTAGAAAAGCAAACTAATTTGCCACCTGACTGGTAAACAACAGCGTATTTAATATTCGCAATTGTTCCGCCAGTAGCGGTCCATACAACAGCAGTTGAATCAAAACGATACTTATCAGTCGCAACAGAAGCCCATGTACGGGCCGTAACAGATGCGCCTCCAGTTGTGTAACCATTGCCACTAGCAACCTCACTAGCAAGTGAAGCATATGTAGATAAAGCTGCATTATTTACATTAGCGCTTCCTGCGCTAGTATGAAGTGATATATAGAAACCAACACTTGTACCATCTAGATCGAACTGACCGTTGCCTATGTATTCCCTAAAGGAATTGTAAAAACTCCAAGCAGTAGCGGCCATTTTAATTTACCTCCTCTTTAATTTTTAATGAATTTGGATTTTTAATGATGTGTGAAATAAGGCCATCTCCATGCACAGCCAAATCGTAATGTTCGCCTGTTTTAGCAATCATATCAACGAACTCTTTTGCCTGATGGTAATTCGCCGCAGTACAAGTAAACTCTCTTCCAGCTACTGTGACATCTATAACACCTTCACCATCATTTTCAGGCTGATCATAAGCATGGTGATCTGTCATAATACAACTATCAAATCCATACATTTCAAACTTATGAAACCCTAACATCCTTAGTAAATGAACGGCTCTCAACGCAACTGTAGCGCCCCCCATTATCGGATAGTATTCTTTTCCGTACTCTTCTTTTAAAAGATCAAAATTGTCATCTCCAGCGCAATGCCATATCCATACTTTATTATCCTTAAGATTTTCAAATACAGAAGGATGGCACTGAGATGAAATAAAATATTTACAATCTTCAACTAATGGATAAACAAATCTGTTATTAAACTCCCTGCTATCCAGCATTACCATTCCTGAAGGAGTAAGACCATTATCCATACAATATTTATGAGAACCATTAACCGTAATTACAGGCATTCCACTCTTTCTTTTTTCTAAAAGATCAGGAAAAGTTTCCTTCAATGTGAAGCCTCCTAGAACTATTCCAACCACCCTATCCCACTGGGTTTCATAAGGACGGACTTGAGGTAATCCTCTCTTGATATTGTTTTTTATATTATCTCTTATTTTATCTTTATCTTCGTTAACGCTGCAAATAATTTCCGGTATTGGATGCAATTTTTCAACACCAACCAATGGGGGTTCTGAATGCACTCCTATCTGAAGACTCATGTACTGAACACCATTCTTATCTCTAGACCCAAAGTATTGGTAGCCACAATATCAACATCTATTCTGATGACATCGGCAGTAGAAACTCCACCATAACTGCCTACGACAGATGGGGTAGCGGCTGTGGAAGAATCTTTCTCCCCTGAATCAATAGTTATAGCAGTTGAAAGCATATCCTGACCATCGGTTAGATTATGCAATTGAACTGTAGTTAAACTTCCAGTCCCAGCAGTATACACATGCGCCTGAGCGCTATATAAATTCTTCCCATTCAATGTAGATGGTATTGTAACATGCGTAATACCATTTCCTACAGTTGGACCAATAGTATCAGCAACACATTTAACAACTAAAGTTCTTTCTGTAAAAGCGGTAATTTTATCAAACAGAATTGACCTTGTTGCTCCTGCTGATGTATCATAAAAAGATATCTTATCTGCCGCCATATCCGCAGAAGAAGCGACACCTAAATTAGGAATCGCCTCCTGCTTGTCATCATTTAAATTAGTAAAATTGCCATCTGCTTCAGCAAATGTCAAAGGCGATCCTTTTGTTTCTCTTAATGTAATTTCTGCCATTATGCGTCACTCACATATCCTGTGGTTATATAGTAATCCTGAAAATAAGGCATGTTCCCATAAGGGAAAGTCCTTGGGCTTTTTTCATAGAACTTCTTCCCATTAGTCATACGGTAGGAAACTCTTCGTGGTGGCCCCGTTCGTCTTCCACCAATTCTAAATTTTCTCATTAATATCTTGCCTCGGCTTCAGGCTCTAATGAGCGCCTTGTTCTAGATATTGGAGGCATTGCGTCCATATCATATATTCTAGAAAGAGCATCTAAAAAATCAGGATGGATGGTGGGAAATAACAGGTACTCATTTCTTTTAACCCAATCCGTTAAATCATACACCTTTCCTTCTTCATTCTTTCTTAGAATTTTTTTAGAAATCAAAAACTCCTTCTTCTGTATTTTATAATCTTTTTGATGAGAAGTCAATTTTTCTTGATCTGTAGGGAAAGGAAAAAAGAAGGAGCCATCTTTTAAGTCAGGCTCTAATCTTTGTATTCTGTCCCTCTTCGATTGTGACCCACCCCCTCCTGTCCAGTTTAATTCATACACAGGAAAAGAACTTCCATCAATACGCATCATTTCTTTAAAATGTTCTATGTCCGACTGCGCCCCGTATCTCTCGTATCCAACCTTAACTTCCCTTATTCCCGGCGCTGTCTTCCATTTCGTCCTAAGCATCTTCAAAGCCTCCCATCTTTCTGACAAAGATAATCTATGGCATACCCCATCCAAAAGAAACTTATTATAATTCGCGTCAACTCCAACCACAGCAATAGCTGTTCTGTTCGACCCTTTCTTTCTGGAATGAGCCGGATCACACATTATATAAGCATTTAAAGTATAAGGACGAATCTCCCATTCATTCCACCACTCTTCTTTGAATACTACGTCCGAACCAGCAATAGGATTTAAAAGCTGTTGACAAGCGACTATATAAGTAGAGGTTGTCTTCTTTATTTCTTCCCATCTCTCGGGTTGAAGGAAGACAGGCTCTCCTTCCATTTTTCCATCTACAGTAGCAGGATGTATTCTTGGTTTTACCGCAGCCCTCTGAAGGATGGTCCCATAAGTGTCCCCATAAGAATATCGAGTACCAGCATATTGATAACGAGGGTTATGGGTTGACCCCAAGTTTAATGACAATTCCCAAGAGAGCGTTGTCTTTGCTATTTGTTCTGGCGTGTTAACAGCATCTTGAACAACTACGTCGTCATAAATAATAAGATCAAAATGTCGTCCAGTAGGCTGACCATCCACAAGTCCGTGAGCCTCAATAGTTTGTTCCTTCGGGTTAGCA
>Ga0080013_1004640_pt1 | contig 13375 bp, 18 predicted proteins | sample ETNvirenome_6_85_FD_69236 | JGI IMG/M metagenome (GOLD analysis project Ga0080013, IMG submission 69236) | Marine viral communities from the Pacific Ocean - ETNP_6_85 (SPADES assembly) (version 2) | ecosystem: Environmental > Aquatic > Marine > Oceanic | place: Pacific Ocean | collected 2013-06-19 | reverse complement strand
TCCTACAGGGTCTTGGACGTGGTACGCAACAGAGTATGACCCAGAACATCAAGAGTTTTTCGGCTATGTCTCTGGACACGATAATGAGTTAGGTTATTTCACATTGGCAGAACTGCAAAGCGTTAAATGTGCTTTTGGATTGGGAATAGAAAGAGATCTATACTTTAACAATAAGACAGTTAAAGACATTCCAAAAGAACATATGCCAAGCTTTATGTTAAAGGCAGAAGCTTAAACCAAATAAAAAGGGCGAGTTAATCTCTCGCCCTAATTCATCAAAATAAAACAATAATAGTTTGCAAATATTACAAACATATATTACCAATAATTATTAATTAAATATATGAGGTATTTATGCAAAAATTAGACTATAATGGTTGGACTAACTATGAAACTTGGAATTATAAGCTTTGGCTTGATAATGATGAAAAAAGTTATAATTCAATTCAATCCCTTGTTAACTCTGTAATTGAAACAGAGAGAGAGAAAGACCAAGTCTTTAAGATGTCCGAACTGTTAAAAATGGAATGTTTAGACAAAGAACCAAATTTAAAACCTTCCTTTTATTCTGATGTTCTTAGTGCTTCCTTAAAAGAAGTAAACTTTTATGAAATAGCAGAAGCATACATTAATGATTATAAGGAAGAACTAAAGGCAACAGCTTAACCAATAAAAAAAGGGGCGAGTTAATCCTCGCCCCAATTCATCAAGATCTAATTAAATCAAATTTTTTTAAGTTCCATTTCTCTGCCATAAGTCGCTATAATTCTATCAAGCTTCAAACCAGCTTCTTGAATACCATTCCAAGCGTTGTCAATGGCTTCTTGATCGGCTTTCCTATTCAATAGAACAGCAGAATATATACTTAATGCTTCCCGCCAAGTAGGAGTAATATCAATTGTATATGATCTGGGTTTCTTATGGTCTATGTTTGTATTATTCATTCTATGACATTTAGAGGAAGTTTGAAAAGATTACAACATAATAATTAATAACAGCTAATATAATAAAGTATTGATATGACTAGAAAATGCAGAATACAACCAGAGGAAGCACTCGCCCAATATATTCAATTGGGACAAGGTCGGACATTGCACAAAGTATACAAAATTCTTGCTAATTCGGTATCCTATGACAGTCTTAAGCGTTGGTGTCATCAACATAGCTGGGTGGAGAAAGCAAAGGCGACAGATCGCAAGACAACAGAGATAATGACCGAGAAACACGCCTTAGAACTAGCTGAAAGGACATTTGATGAAATAAAGGAACTGAAGGACATTAACAAACAACTGCTGTTCAAAGTGTCAAAAGAGTTAGAGAAGTTAAACTATGATCTTAAACCAGAGCAGGTCAAAAGCTTGGGAGATCTTGCCTTGTCTGTGTCCAAACAGATACAAGTATTGTCTGGTGGTGTCGATAGTAGGCAAGAAGTCGCTACTAACATAGATGGTCTTAACAAGAATGAACTGCAAACAATGATCAAGACATTATCCCAAGAACTAGGTTTAGATCTAGATGCTGTCAGTAATGACAGTAAACCAAACTAGAGGAATGGAAAAGAAAGGGAATAGCTGGGAGAGAAAGAGTCCCAGCAGAGCATAAACAATATGTAGAACCCCACCCACCCACTTTTTCATTGATCATAACATCCATATAGACCCCCACGACATGTTTTAACACATATTTGAATATACCCCTTGACTTTATCCGTTCACGCCTGTATAATTTCATATAATTTTTTCAGTTTGCACCAATCCGGTGCATTAACCCGTGCCATTCAGGACGGGATTTAACTTGCTAACATAAGGAGTAACAATGATTGGCAGTGCAATGACATTGTCGGATCGATTGACCCCAAGCCTGTTCAGGCAGATGGTGATCGGTTTTGACGATTTTTTTAACGACATCCACAACGTGGACAAGACATACCCACCCTATAACATCCGGAAGACGGGGGACGGAATCTATACGCTGGAAATGGCTGTGGCCGGATTCAAGAAGTCCGACATCAGCGTCAGCGTGGAGAATAACATCCTCAAGATCACGGGGGGGAAGAAGAAGAACGGGAACGACTACATCCACAAGGGAATGGCGACTCGAAATTTTACAAGGTCTTTTTCTCTGGCTCGGCACATAGAGGTCGAGGAGGCGAAGATGGAGGACGGACTCTTGAAAGTCAAGATCATCCGCAATCTTCCCAAGGAGTTGAGGCCGAAGGAGATCAAGATCACCTAATGGAGCAGATCCAGATCAACGACACGGAAAAAATCATCGCCCTTCAAAGGGCGATGAGGAGACTGGGTGATCTGGAGAAGACCGATAAGGCGAGGAATTCCCTGCTGGAATATGCAAGGATGCAGATGTCAGGCTATCTGTGGCCCAGCCACATCAGGCTTCTGGCCGAAAAGCTGGAGGCTGTGGAGAAGGGCGAGATCAAAAGGCTGGCGATCTTCATGCCGCCACGGCATGGCAAGAGCCAACTGACATCGCAGTTCTTTCCGGCTTGGTTCATCGGCAAGAATCCATCGAAGTACGTCATCGCAACGACATACTCGCAGGATCTGGCGGATGACTTCGGACGGTCAGTGAGGAATCAGATGCTCGATGACGACTTCCAGAAGACTTTTCCGGAATGCAACTTGTCAAGGGACTCAACATCTGTTAAAAGGTTTCACACGCATCTAGGGGGTGTGTACTATGCAGTGGGTGCTGGCGGTGCGATCACCGGCAGGGGTGCACATCTCCTTCTTATTGACGATCCCATCAAGGGACGGGAGGAGGCGGACTCGGATGCGATGCGGGAGAACCTCATCAACTGGTATAAGTCAACGGCTTATTCACGGTTGCAGCCCGGCGGATCAATCATACTCATACAGACACGGTGGCACGAGGACGATCTTGCGGGATGGATCCTGAAGGAGACAAAGCACGAACCGTGGGAGGTCATTGAGTTTCCAGCGATACTGGACGACAAGGCGGCCAAGATCCTGAAAAGGAAGAAGGGCGAGGCGTTATGGCCGGAGGCGTACGATAAGGAAAGGCTGGAGGACATCCAGAAGACGGCGGGAAGCCGTGAATGGAATGCGTTGTACATGCAGCGACCTGCCGCCGAAGAAGGAAACATCATCAAGCGGTGGTGGTGGAAACAGTGGGATCACAACGAACCGCCGGAATGCCAGTACATATTGCAGTCATGGGATACGGCCTATACCACAAATGATAAAAGCGATTATTCCGCTTGTACCACTTGGGGTATATTCGAGGACAGCCAGAAGATCACGAACGCCGTCCTCATCTCGGCACAACGGGACAGGTGGGCGTTCCCCGATCTGAAGACGAAGGCGGTGGAGTTCTACAACACCTATGAGCCTGACATCATCATCGTGGAAGCGAAGGCTTCAGGATGGTCACTCATACAGGAACTGCAACGTGCGGGACTGCCGATCACGCCGTACAACCCGAAGAAGATGGACAAGAGGGCGAGGGCACACGCCGTCACCCCGATGTTCGAGGCGGGGCGTGTATGGTATCCGAAAGGAAAATGGTGGGCGGAGGATGTCATCAACCAGTGTGCACAGTTCCCGACATCAAACTACGATGACTTCGTGGATTCAACCACGCAGGCATTGCTCAGACTGAGACAAGGATTTTTTGTAACTCATCCGCAGGACGTTCCGATACAGCCGTCCAAGCCGAAGGGGAGTTACTGGTAATAAAAATTAAATAGAAGGAACATTTTAATGGCTAGACAAACAACATCTGAATTCAACCAGATGGTTTCCCGTGAATCTGTCGATGTGCAGATGCCGGATGAGAAGGAACCAAAGGTTAGAAAAACAAAGCATACCGATAATCTTGCGGATAAGATTGATGATGAATTGCTGGACGAACTGTCCAGTGACCTGATTTCAAAATACGAATCGGACAAGAGAAGCAGGTCTGACTGGGAAGATACCATTAAAAAGGGAATTGATCTTTTAGGATTAAAACTGGAGGAGACGACAAAACCGTTTCCGGGTGCTTGTGCGGCACACCATCCACTAATGGTGGAGGCGGCGATACAGTTTCAATCCCAAGCGATCAAGGAATTGTTTCCAGCCAACGGCCCTGTTCAGACAAAGATGCTGGGAGACTATACGGAGGAAAAAGTCAAACAGGCATCCCGTGTCAAGGAGTTCATGAACTATCAGATCACGGACAAGATGGAGGAATTCTTCGATGATCTTGATCAGATGCTGTTCTACCTTCCAATTGTGGGATCATGCTTTAAAAAGATTTATTATGACGAGGCTTTAAAGAGGCCTGTGGCACGGTTCATACCCGTTGAGGATTTCGTTATCTCCTACGATACGCCAGATCTTCGTACATCAGGACGCTATACCCATCTTATTCGGATGGAAGAGAATGAATTGCTCAAAAGGCAAATATCAGGATTCTATTCCGAGATGGACATGGAAAAAGATCCTGATCCAAGTGCGAACAAGGGGGATATTTCAGACAAGCTGGAGGAAGTTCAAGGACGAAGCAGGGACATTGGTAGCAAGGATAGAATATTCACCCTTCTTGAAATGCACATTGACATGGACTTGGATGACTACAAGGATGAGGACGGCATTGCCGTTCCCTACATCATTACGATTTGCTTTGATACAAAAAGAGTTCTGTCAATCAGACGAAATTATAATGAAGATGATGATGAAAAGAAACGCATACAGCATTTTGTTCATTATAAATTCCTGCCGGGATTTGGTTTTTATGGCCTAGGCTATGTTCACCTTCTTGGCAACTTGCAAAAATCAGCGACAACCGTTCTTCGATCACTCATTGATGCTGGACAATTTGCCAATCTTCCTGCCGGTTTCAAGGCGAGGGGAATGCGAATTGAAGGAGGCGACCAGCCAATAGGATTTGGTGAGTTCAAGGACGTGGAGGGATATGGAGATGATATTAAGAAATCTGTCATACCTTTACCGTTCAAGGAACCATCACAAGTTTTAACTTCTTTACTTGGTTCAATGACTGAGGAAGGAAGACGACTGGCTGCGACTACGGATCTGCAAACAGGAGATGGCAATACGCAAGCTCCTGTAGGAACAACAGTAGCCTTACTGGAACAGGGGACAAAAGTTATGTCCTCAATTCATAAGCGTCTTCATAATTCTCAAAAAGAGGAACTGAGGGTACTTGCACGAATCAATCTTGATTCTCTTCCAGACTATTATCCATATGACGTATCAGGCGTAAGCCGTTATGTCTTCAAGAAGGATTTTGACGGAAGAGTGGATGTTCTGCCCGTATCTGATCCGAATATATTTTCCACGGCACAACGGGTCATTCTGGCCCAGACGCAATTGCAGATGGCACAGTCCGCTCCCCAGATCCATGATCTTCGTGAAGCATACAAAAGAATGTACGATGCATTGAACATTGCGGATGTGGAGGATATTTTGATGCCGGAGATGGGCGACAAGCCGAAGGATCCAGCAACGGAAAATTACGCAATGTTACAGGCACGACCTGTGAAGGCGTATCCGTGGCAAGACCATGAATCCCATATGGGAGTTCATCAGGCGTTCATGATGGATCCGTCAAATGTTCCCCCGTCACAGAATCCGCAACAACAACAGCAGATGCAGATGGCGTTGCAGCAAATGATCACTTCCCATATCGCCGAGCACAAGGCTCACTTGTACAGGCAGATGATAGAGCAGGAAAGTGGATCAGAACTTCCAACTCCACCAGATTATAGCCGTGAGAACATGGCGAAGGATGACGGATATGAATCAATGGATCCTGATATGGAAAATCAGGTGGCAAAGGCACAACTTCAAGCCGCTCAAATAATCTCACAAAGAAATCAAGCCTTGATGCAGGCACAGCAGAATCAACAAATGAACCAAGATCCTCGTATCCAGATCATGAAGGAAGATCTAAGGTTGAGGGAACAGGAACAAGTGGCGAACGTGCAGAATGATCAGCAACGAAATATTCTCAAGGGAGAGGAAATTCGCCTGAAGGAATCAGAGCAACGCAATCAGGATGAAATCGACATTATGAAAATTAATACTGACAAGGAAATTGCGATGTCGAAGATGGCTGTGGATTCCAGTACCAAGACAAGGAACATAAGGTCACAGGAAGTACGGGATGCCTCAAGGGCGAAATCAAACGAACGAATAGCGAACAAAAGGGAGAAAAAATAATGGGCCTAAAAGACGCAAAAGAAAGAAAAAAATCCAAGGAAAAAGAAAAAAGACAGCAAGAATTAATAGACAGCATTGAAAGAGTAACGAAGTTGGAAGCGGCAGCACCTTCAGAAATTTGGATGATGGAAAATGAAATATATGAAGCCACCGATGAGGATAAAAAAAGAATGTCCAGAGAGCCGGTAGAAGCAATGGCTGGAGGTGGCAAGGTAATGCGTTATTTCAATGAAGGTGGCGGAGTTTACGGATACTTTCACGGAGGAGGCGTAGACAAGAACCAAGGCCAGTACGACATTCAAGTCAAGAAAATAAAAGGAAAAGGTAAAGTTTTATAGTGGACGTAGTTAAGTTCATAAAATTTTTAAAGACGAAAGTAGAGAGGGAACGAGAGTTAATATCAGATTCTCTTGTTGACGGGCGTATTTCCAAAGAGGATTACGAGAAATCTGTCGGCAAGGCTTCTGGACTGAAAATGTGTTTGGATTTAATAAGGGAGAGTTCAAAAAATTTAGAGGAGGACGATGACTGAATTTTCGCTAGTTGAAAAAGAACTAAAGGATAAGAAACATCCTGTAGCTGTTGGCCACAGGATACTGGTAAAGACACTAGATGTCGCTGATAGAACGAATAAAGGAATTTACTTGCCCGGCAAGGCCGTTGAAGATCACCGTGCTGTCGCATCCATTGGAAAAATAATCCAGATGGGTGAAGACGCATATAACAGGGATGACATGTCAAAGGCTTGGGCAAAATTAGGAGATTACGTCATGTTCGGAAAATACGCTGGACACCGATTCAAATACGGTGAAGCTGAATTACGAATTATGAACGATGACGAGATTCTGGCCATAGTGCCAGATATAAAAAGTGTTAGCTAGAGCATACTTTGTAGCATAAGCTACACTTTATTCCAACCGTAGCAATTCTGCTACGCAATTTAATATTAAATCTTTGGAGAAAAACCAATGCAAGTAGTACATGATGTATTGGGTAAAGGCAAAAAACCCAAACGTATTGTTGATGACGGAAAGGAAGAAAAACTAGAGCCGTTAAAGGCAGAAGTTCTAGGAAACCTAGACGAAGAAAAAGTTCTTCCAGAAATCGAAGATCAACAATATATTGAAAATACCTCAGAGGAAGAATCGCAAGATGATTCCGAAGAGGTAATTGCCCAACCTGAAGGTGAAGAGGAAGCTATTCCTCAAGCTGAAAGGAAGAAAAAGAAGAAGACTTATCAAGACCGTATCAATGAGCTTGTGAAAAGGGCGAATGATGCTGAACGAGAAAGAAATAAGTTGTTTACTGTAAACCAGTCTTTGACTGGTGAAATGCAGAAGATGCAACCTGACTTTCAAAAAGCTCGTGAGGATTTATATGAATCCAAGAAAAAATCAGCAGAAGATTCTCTGGCAACGGCTCGTCTTGATCATAAGACTGCTTATGAAAGCGGTGATTCCGACAAACTTCTTGAAGTATCGGAAAAAATCGCTGACCTGAAGTATGAACTTAAAAATCTTGAATCTTCTCCTAAACCGATTGAACGAAGCGTAAGTGATCAAACAAGTGATAAGGCAACGGACTTGCCAAAACCACAAGTTGATCCAAAGGCTTTGAGGTGGTCACAAGAAAATACTTGGTTCGGAAAGGACGTAGCCATGACGGGTGCGGCCTATGGTATAGACAACCAGTTGAAGAACGAAGGATATGATCCAACCTCGGATGCTTATTATGCTGAAATTGATCGCAGAATGAGAGGTGCTTTTCCTAGCAATTTTGAAGGGGACGAGCCTCGACAGGTTGTAGCTGGTGTAAACCGTACTACCCGTTCCACACCTAAAAGAGTTCGACTTTCCGAAGGCCAGATCGCAATGGCCCAGAGATTAGGTGTGCCAACTAATGAATATGCGAAGTTTGTAAAGGAGCAATAATGATGATTGCAAAAAAAACTAAACAAACAGTCCGTTCCCACAAGGAACGCAAAAAAACTTATGTACCTCCTAGTAGTCTGGATGCACCCTCACCCAATTCTGATGATACTAAATACAGATGGATAAGGGTTCAAGCGGCTGGAGAGGACGATCCACGGAACATAGCCAAACGGAGACGTGAAGGTTATGAATTTGTTCGTGCTGAAGAGCATCCAGATGAAACCTATGCCGTACACGAAAGCGGAAAGTTTGCTGGAGTTATCGGTAGTGGAGATGTTGTTTTAGCTAAGATTCCTAAAGACCTCGTTGATTCAAGAAATGAATGGGTAAATACCCGTACAAGAAATCAGCAAAGGGCCGTGGATGAAAGTTTATTAAAAGAACAACATCCTTCAATGCCTATAAACCAACAACGATCTTCCGATATATCACACGGGCGTAAAAAGCCCCAGTTTGATGAATAGCATAAGGCTACTTTTGTAGTTACGGATTAATTATCCTAAATAGGAGAATTAAATGGCAAATGTTGACGCACCTAATGGTGCTAAACCGGTACGTCATTTGACAGGTGGTGTTATCAGGGCTAGAGAATGGAAAATAATCGGAGACGGAAACGCATCCAGTAATATTTTTACTGGGGATTTTGTTAAACTTCAGTCTTCTGGTTATATTACCGTAGCTGCTGCTGGTGATAGACTACTTGGTGTTTTTGCTGGATGCAAATACACTGCGTCAGATGGTACACCAAAATTCGCAAAATATTGGCCTGCTAGTACTACTACTCTAGGATCTGCTGATGTAACAGCTTACGTTTACGATGATCCAAATATTGTATTTGCGATCCAAGGAGACGGAACTGATGCGTTTACTCAAGTAGGAAATCTTGCTAATATCGCAGTTACTGCTGGATCGACCACTACTGGTCAATCTAAAATGGAGCTTGATACAGATAATATTGGCACAGGTACTGCTAACCTTAGAATTCTCGGTATTACCGATGATCCTAAAAATTCATGGGGTGCGAACACCGAACAGGAAGTTCTTATCCATGAGCATGAGCTAAACCAACACATCGATGCAGATGGAACGGTAGGAGTATAATCTATGGCTATATCACGTTCACAACTGGCAAAAGAGCTAGAACCGGGCTTACACGCCCTTTTTGGCTTAGAATACAGTCGTTGGGAACAAGAACACGCACAAATCTTTACAGCAGAAAACTCTTCAAGAGCTTTTGAAGAAGAAGTTTTGCTCACTGGGTTTAAGGGTGCGGTTGCAAAAGCAGAGGGAAGTGCTGTAAGTTATGACACTTCATCTGAATTGTGGACTGCCCGTTACACTCACGAAACTGTCGCATTGGCGTTTTCAATCACTGAAGAAGCGGTTGAAGATAATCTTTACGATACGCTTTCAAAAAGATATACTGCGGCTCTTGCTCGTTCAATGGCCTACACTAAGCAAGTTAAAGGTGCTAACGTCCTTAATAACGGATTCAGTTCAAGTTATCCGGGTGGCGATGCGAAAGCATTACTTACTACTGATCACCCTTCACTTGAAGCTGGAGACTTAGCTAATGAGCCATCAACTGCGGCTGATTTATCTGAATCATCCCTAGAAGCTGCCTGTATTTCTATAGGCGGATTCGTTGATGACAGAAATATTCCTGTGGCAGTTCAACCTAGAAAATTGGTCATTCCAAAAGATTCTGCTTTCGTAGCACAAAGAATCCTGAAGAGTGAACTTAGGGTTGGCACTGCTGACAATGATATCAATGCAATGAGATCAATGGGTATATTCTCAGATGGTTATACTGTGAATCATTACTTAACTGATACTGATGCTTGGTTCATTCTCACAGATCTTGGCGGTTCGGGACTTAAAATGTTCCAAAGACGACCGTTAAAGACTGCAATGGAACCGGATTTTGAAACAGGAAACATGCGTTTCAAGGCTTCTGAAAGATATTCTTTCGGATGGTCTGACTGGAGATCCATATTTGGATCACCGGGAGCGTAGAGAGTACAAATAGGAGGGCGAAATTAATTTTCGCCCTTTTATCTTAACACTAGGATTAATCAATCATGTCAACTGCCCTAGCAGACAATCGTAGAAGCGATGGTATGATTTAACTACGGAGAATTATTATGGCTAATACAACATTTAGCGGCCCTATTCGTTCAGAGAACGGGGTTAAGCTAGTTAGCAAGAATACTACTTCCGGTTTAATATCAGACAGAACAGTCGGGGATTTTCCCAGAGACACTAGACGATATTATCTGGAAGAATACTTTAAGAAAAGACCCGGTCTTAATGCCAATCTTGATGCAGTGGCTACAACTGAAGCATGGAGAACTTTGAATCATGACTTTGCAGTAATAGATGCCGCAAGTAACATGACTTCAGCGTTAGTTACTTTTCCTGCCACTTCATCTGGAGTCCTATGTACAACAGCAGGTGCAGATCAGGATCAGGCAATTATTAAACCACATTTGGATAATGATGGAACAGCAGACACTGGAGCAATTACAGCTTGGAGTGGAGTTCAATGGGGAACTGAAAATGAAGTGCATTGGGAAACTTCAATTATGCTACCAGCCCTTGATAACCAAAAGGTTTGGTGCGGTTTAAAAAAGGCTAATGACCAACTGGTTGCAACTGATCCTGACCAATGCTTCTTTAAATATCAAACAGATGCTACAAACAGTGAAGCATTTAGTGATTATAGCTTGTGGCACTTTGTTCATAGTATTGGTGGTACTGATTATATCAGTGCATTGCCAATTACTGTTGCGGCAAATACGCCTTATCACTTTAAAATTAAAATTGACAGTGATAGAAAAGCAAGTATTTTTGTAAACGGTGAACAGTATAATGTTACAACTACTTCCGGTTCTACTGGTGGTACGGCTGTAACAAAAGGCACTACTCCAACAGCAGCGTTAACTAACGATGTTGATTTCATTCCTTATAATGGAATTGAAGCTGGAGCAGCAGCAGCCGAAGCACTTAATACTCATTTTATTGCAATGAGTAGACTAATATACGAGTAAACAATAACGGCTAGGGTGTAAAAGCCCTAGCCTTTTTATAGGAGGGAATAAATGGTTGACACAGTAACAGGCTCAGATACACTTTTTGAATCCGACAAAAAAGTCGTAGTCAAATTAGTGGTTGAATCAGATGGAACTGGTAGTACAACAGTTCTTGCTGATGTTTCTGGAATGACAGCGAGACGTGACGGTACATCTGTGGCATATGTAAACTTACAACAAGTTTGGTTTGCCTGTGATACAGGGAATGGAGGAGACTCTCACGCTCGTTTAGATTATGAAGATTCAGATGCTGACATTCCAATGCTTGGTTTGGTTGGAACAGGTCACTGGGATTTTAGTAGTTTTGGAGGAATACAACCCAATACGACATCAAACTCAAATGAATATGATGTCAATTTGGTTATTCCGGGTGAAGCAGACGATGGTAATATGTACACGGTTGTGGCTGAATTTAATAAAGTATATTAATTAGGATAAAGAATGGCAACTTCAGGAACCGCTACTTGGACTTTGCAGGTTGATGAAATTATTGACGAGGCACTGGAACGCATTGGAGGTAATCCACAAACCGGCAATGAGCAAAAAAGTGCAAGGCGATCTTTAAATTTAATTTGCAAGGACTGGATCAACAGGGGAATTCTATTATGGGCTGTCGATGAAGTATCACAGACCCTGACGGATGGAACGGCAAGTTATACACTAGGTACGGATACTGTTGATATCTTGGATGCTGTCATAAGAGAAACAGATGGCACGGATATAACGGATATTACAATAACAAGAATCAGTCGTGAGGATTATTTGGAAATTCCAAATAAGGATGACAAGTCAAGACCGTCTCAATGGTTTTTAGACAGACAAAGAGTGGCTCCTATATTATATCTTTACCCGACACCCAATGATTCCACGGACGCTTTTCGGTATCGAAGAAGAAGAAAAATTGAGGATATAGACGCATCCTATCAGGATGTGGATGTTCCAGACAGGTATCTTCCTTCCCTGACAAGCGGATTGGCTTATTACATGAGCCAAAAAAGACCACAAATTGATGGTAACAGGCGACAAGAACTTAAAATGCAGTATGAGGAGGAGTTTGAAAGAGCCATTACAGAAGATAGAGAGAGAGTAGATGTCAGAATCATCCCAGACTTTGGATACTAAAACTTGTAAAAGATGCGGTCATTCCTGTCATTGCAGTGACAGTAGTGCCTGTTGTGGTGGACAATGCGAATGTAAGGATTGTAATTGTAAAGATAAGAGTTTGGAAGAAACCATTAAGATATTAGCTGATATGACAAAAAAAGAAAAATCTGTTGTCTTTGATCCTGATTTCAGTTTAACGATACATTAAAATGTCTTTTTCAAAAGGAAAATATGCCATGGCTGTATCGGATAGAAGCGGACTCGCTTTTCCCTATACGGAAATGGTCAAGGAATGGAATGGATCCTTTGTTCATAAATCGGAATTTGAGGAAAAGCATCCGCAATTAAAATCAAAAAAACACGCAGTTGATGGTCAAGGTTTAAAAAATTCAAGACCGGATACTAAACAATATCCTTCTGCACAGATACAAAATGGATATATAAATACTTTACATAAAACATTGGGACATACAGCGAAAACATTTGAGGGAACTTTTGGAGAAGGATCAGCACATGGTTCTAATGCAAGTCCTTTAGCAACAGAGTTAACCATGTCAGCAGGTTTAGGATCAGAAACTGTCGTCATCTCCTAAAATAAATTTATTTGTAGCAACACCAGCTTATGGTGGATGGTTGTGTGAGGATTACTTTCATTCCATGTTGGAACTGCAAACCTTTTGCAGAAAAGAAGAAATACCAATGCGTGTGCAGACACTGGGGATGGAATCCCTGATTACACGGGCAAGGAATACATTAGTGGCAAATTTTCTTGATGATGAACATGCTACTCATTTATTGTTTATTGATGCCGACATAGGATTCAGTACAGCAGTTATAAAAAGAATGCTGGACTTTGATCATCAAGTTGTTTGTGCACCCTATCCAATGAAACTTATTAACTGGAGTGCCATTCCACAGTTAGTCAAGGATGATCTGGATTATAAAACACTGAGTTTACCTTATGTTTTAAACTTTGAAGACAAGGACAATGTAGAAGTTAAGACAGGTTTTGCAAAAGTATTGGATGCGGCAACTGGCTGTCTCT
>Ga0080013_1004639_pt1 | contig 13378 bp, 2 predicted proteins | sample ETNvirenome_6_85_FD_69236 | JGI IMG/M metagenome (GOLD analysis project Ga0080013, IMG submission 69236) | Marine viral communities from the Pacific Ocean - ETNP_6_85 (SPADES assembly) (version 2) | ecosystem: Environmental > Aquatic > Marine > Oceanic | place: Pacific Ocean | collected 2013-06-19 | reverse complement strand
CTATTGTCCTTACATTCCTGTCATGGTACAGAGAACCATTGGTCCTAACGACTTCGCACCACGTGTTGGCTTGCTTACTCGTTATGGTGTTGTTGACAACATCTTCGGAGCAAATCTCTATTATCATGTCATACTTGTTCAGGGACTCGGTACACAGTTCACTCCAGGCTCGCAGGCAGTATACTTCTAATAGTACATCGCTGACTAAGCAGCAGTCGAGAGACAAATCACAGAAACAGCAGAGCGAAAGCTCTGCTGTTTTTTTTTGTTTTAATAGAAAATATTTTAGTAAAAGTAACCTCAAATCAATAAATAATTACATGAAGTTTAACTATGTCAAATTAAATGATGGTAATTATGGTGCTTGGGCCGGCTCCGGGATGAAGAGGTTGGAAACCTGGTATACTGGAGATTCATACGGTATCGGCACCGCCAACAACGACAATATTGATACAGATTATTATATTATATGGAACGAATGGCCAACTTTTGCCGGATCTGCCGGGAGTGATTCTACTGAACCGGTGGATGGGACGGTTTTAGCTAATATTGGTATTGACGATCTTTACTTCTCTAGAAAAGACGGAGCTGTTTCAGACGCGGGTTTAGATTGTGCAATCGTTAGAAAATCAGATAGAAAAGCTGTACGTATACAAGTTTCCGGAACTAACGTGGCGCACTACACAACGACGATGGCTGCTAATGCTACTTTTACAGCAATAGACCCATCAGACGGTCCATGGTCACCCGAAATAGGTAGACTAGTGAATATGGGATATATTGGTTAGATTAACCAATTCGATCCGGCTCTACTATCACCTTACCGTTATCATCTGTCATATTAGAGACATTCAACATATGTGTATCTTGTCGTTCGCCAATAACCATCCATGATACATCTGCGGTAGAGCCTGAGACGCAACTTTCAACTGTAACAATATACCAGATACACGCGCCCTAACAGGCTCCCACGTGCTCTCATTGTTAACAAAGGCTCTGATGCACCTGTTCAACGCAACAAAATTAGATTAACCCATATACCAGCTAGAGCCGTCAGAATATACAGGAGAAAAATTACTACCTCCACCAGAGGCACTGTATCCCACATAACTAGAGCTATATGCATAGGCTGAATCACTAACAAAGGCTCTAGACCCTATTGTTGAGCTACCTGCTGTTGGCAGACTGCCAACCGTATAGACCTTTTGTTTTATAACGCCATCAACCTCTAGCTTCTGATCTGGTGCTGCTGTTCCTATGCCAACATTACCGTCTGAATGAACTCTGAATTTTTCTGAGTCAGCAACGCTTATTGTGACTGGTTGCCCCGAAGCGGAATCAAGGCGAAGGGAGTGTGCCGAGTCTAAAACATAACCCCCTGAGAACTTTATCACCCCCTCTACAGTAAGTTTTTCAGTCGGGCTGTTTGTTCCGATACCAACTCTATCAGTTGATGCATCTGTAAATAATAGATCTGCGTCAGTATCTCCTTCTACTCTAAAGTCTACATTCGCGCCTGCTTCATTAAAAGTTATTTCGCTTACAGTATCTTGTGTAATATCTATAAAGTTAACACCACCGGCTTGGATGTTTATGTCGTCGTCAGAAAAATTAATGTATGTATCAGCATCTCCGTTATGAACAATGCATTCGCCAACATGAATGTTACCGTTAAAATAATTATCAGTAACATTTGCATTACCGAAAGACATTGTATTGTCACCGCATGCACAAGCACAAAAACCAATTACAGTTACGTTATCATCATCAACAGCTTTTCCACGAGTACATGTTCCTAAATATGTACTGTTATCTGGTGAAGTTAAAGCAGTACTTCCGTTTACTAGAACCTTTCCAGCATTATTTCCTACAGCTATGTTCCCTGAAGATGTTACACTATTATAAAGTGAGTGCATACCTACAGCAGTATTTTCACTACCGATTGTAGTGGAATATAGAGTTTGATATCCATAAGAAGTATTACTACAACCAGTTGAATGAAGTCGTGAAGCTGAATACCCCATAGCTGTATTATAACATCCGGAAACATTAGCACACAAAGCCAGCGAACCAATTCCAATGTTAAAGGAACCAGCACAATTTTTCCGCAATGCAAAATTTCCCATAGCAGTATTACAACCACCAGTAGTAGTACATATCATCGCGCAGTCACCAACCGCGGTATTTGCATGCGCGGTATTTTTATATAAAGCTTGTTGACCAACCGCAGTATTGGCGGTACCAGTCTCGTTACAAAAAGAAGCACTTGAACCTACCGCAACATTACCACTTGCAGAAGTATTACACGCTCCAGCACCATAACCTAAAGCTACAAAATTATTACCAGTGTGCTTTATACCAGCTATATTACCTACTGCGACGTTATAACCACCGGTTGTAACGTTTTGTAGAGCTGCGCCGCCCACAGCAGTATTGAGAGGTCCAGTTGTGTTCTTTTGCAGCGCGCACCTACCTAAAGCTACATTTTGATAACCAACAGTATTACATTCTAGGGCCTGTGTACCTATACCTATATTGTTATGAGCGTTGGTAACTTCACCGGCTTTCAAACCTATCATTATATTATCACCCCCGGTAATGTTAGTATATAAAGAGCACCTTCCTACAGCTACATTATCACCACCGGTGGTGTTGTTACATAAGGAATTGACTCCAATTCCTACATTATTATCACCCGTTGTATTACTAACTAGGGCTCCATAACCTACCCCAACATTGCGATCCCCACCGGTAGTAGTATTTTTACCAGCAAACTGACCGATAAAGGTATTATATGTAGATCCTGCTCCGGAGTATCCGGCGCATCGCCCAAAATAAGCATTACCTACACCTGTTGTTTGCAACCGTCCGGCCAAAAATCCCACTGCATCGTTATATCCCGCGGTACTAGCACATAGAGCCATCTCACCAACTGCAACACTATAAATACCAGTGACATTGCATTCCATAGCCCTATAACCAATAGCAAGATTATTGTAACCTTCAGTATTTTTGCAAAGAGCGCATCCCCCAATCGCTATATTTCGGTTAGCAGAGACATTACTAGTCAGTGTATTACTGCCAATTGCTATGTTTTCATCACCAACAAAATTGGAACATAATGCATGTTTCCCTACAGCAACATTTCCATATCCGGAAACATTTACCATAAGAGTTTTATACCCCAATGCTGTATTACAATTGGCAACTGTATTAGCCTTTAAACTATGGGTTCCTAGAGCTACATTATAACAACCGGTGGTATTTCCACACATTGTACAAAACCCTACAGCTGTATTTTCTAATCCGGTCGTGTTGGCGTATAAAGCATGTTGCCCTACAGCTGTCTGACCGGCAGCAGTGTTGGCAACCAGTGCTGCATATCCCAATGCTGTATTACCGTTAGATGTTTCATTGACGCACCCGGCAAATGTACCTATTGCAGTGTTAAAACACCCAGTAGTATTTTTCATTAGAGCGGAACGACCGATACCGGTATTATAACCACCCTCTGTATTAAATTTGAGAGAAGTAAAACCCACGCTAACGTTTCTAATACCAATAGTAGTATTACATTGTGATTCATACCCGACTGCTGTATTTTCGCAGCCTGTAGTATTCGAGCGTAGAGCATACACACCAAATGCATCATTAGAAATACCGGTAGTGTTATATCTCATAGCATTGTGGCCTACAGCAGTGTTGCCCGCAGCATTATTAGTACCTAAAGCACATACACCGATTCCTACATTATTATCACCGGTAATATTGGTAACAAGTGAACATGTACCGATAGCGATATTACTATCACCATCGGTGTTATTATACAGTGCGGTTGCACCTAGTACCGTATTACAATCACCAGTAGTATTTGCATAACCTGCATAATGACCAATCCATGTACTGCAATTAGACGTAGTTGAAGACGCACCAGCGCATGTTCCAACAGCAACTGTGTTATTACCTTCTAAATTATATAACGCGCCATTTCCTATCGCAACGTTCCTACATGTACCAGCGCTCACAGCCCTTAAAGCATTTTGACCAACAGCTGTATTACAATTACCAGTTGTAACAGCACAAGCAGCAGCGTATCCAACAGCAACACTACCCGAACCTGTGGTGTTGCAATTAGAAGCATAGTAACCGAAAGCGGTGTTAGAACTTGCGGTATTCACAGGCATAGCTTGAGAACCTACCGCGGTATTTGCCGATCCATCAACATTAGCCCTATTTGTAATATACCCTATAGCTACGTTATTATTACCACCTATATTTTTATCCGCGGTATATGAACCCAGCGCGACGTTATAAGCACCAGAAACGTTTTTATACAATGAATCTCTACCTACAGCAGTATTGTAAGTTCCGGTAGTATTACATATCATACTAGCATACCCAATAGCAACATTTGCGTCAGCAGTAGTATTACTATGCAAAGAATACATGCCAAGTGAAGTGTTAGCTATACCAGTTGTGTTACACCTACTAGCTAATGCCCCGACTGCGGTGTTATAATAACCGGTTGTTTGAGCATTTAAAGCTAAATAACCAATCGCAACGTTTCTACCACATTTATTACTATATAACGCTTGATGTCCTATAGCTACATTACAATCACCATGTATATTACTATACAGTGCACCGCTACCTACAGCTACGTTCTGGGTTGCTGTTGTCGCTTGTAATAAAGAATGATAACCTACCGCTACATTATTATCACTAACAGTATTAGAATATAACGAGCATGCTCCGAGAGCAGTATTTTTATCACCGGTACTGTTTAAATACATCGAAACGAATCCAATCCCTACATTAGAACTCCCAGTAGAATTTGTACGTAAAGCCTCTGTACCTATACCGGTATTACAACTACCGCAAGTGTTGTTCTTTAGTGCCTCGGTACCCATAGCCTGGTTATGAGCTCCTTCTGTGTTAATAATTAGCGCGTGAGCTCCAACACCTACGTTACTGGTTCCAGTTGTATTGTTACGTATTGCTTCATCACCAACTGCAACGTTATTATTAGCAGTCACATTAGCAAATAATGAACAAAAACCAATAGCTAAATTACCGGTTCCAGTCGTATTACAAAATAAAGCACAGGCTCCAATAGCTGTGCTATAGCCTGCAGTAGTATTATTATTAAGCGCTAGGTAACCTAAAGATGCGTTATATGTTCCAGTTGTATTGCATGCATTAGCACTCTTACCAACTGCAGTATTTGCGTGAGCTTCTATATTTTTACGTAAAGCCGATTCACCAATAGCTACATTATTATGACCTTTTGTATTATCTCCTAACGCAGCATAACCTAATGCAACGTTTTGATAACCAGATATATTATCAAACATCGACTGATAACCCACAGATGTATTAAAGTCTCCGGTGGTATTCAGACACATTGCATCTCTTCCGAGTACAACATTTCTACAACCCGTCGTATTGGAGCATAAAGCATACTCACCAACAACAGTGTTACATGCACCGGTAGTATTTTTAAATCCTGCATGGTAACCAACAGCAGTATTTCCGGATGCTGTCGTATTAGTGCATAAAGCATTTCTACCAACTGCAACGTTTCGGTCACCTGTGGTATTACATAATAAAGCATATGCACCTATCCCGGTGTTATTATCCCCGCAATTTTCATGAAGGGCGCAATAACCTAGTGCAGTGTTAACGTTACCAGTTTGGTTATCTTCTAAAGCACCTCTTCCAACAGCAGTGTTATAATAACCACTTGTATTACTAGCCATTGCCGTATAACCAACTGCTGTGTTATCGCCACCGGTATTACAATATAGAGTGTAGTATCCAACAGCAGTATTACGAGTACTGTTATTGTTATATAGAGAATATCTACCAATAGCAACATTATAACTACCGGGTGAAGCGCCAGCCATTGCATTTTCTCCAATAGCAACATTAGCATCACCGGAGATATTTTTACACAATGCTTTGTATCCTAATGCTGTATTAGATTCACCATGTACATTACAGCACAACGCGTCTGAACCTACACCGGTGTTACCAGGTGCGTTACTATTATATAAAGCTCTATATCCTAATGCTGTTTGATTAGCACCTGTTATATTACAAAATAAAGATTGACCACCAACAGCAACTACATTGGCAGCTGTGGCTCCATTATAACCTGCAGCATAACCAATACCAACGTTTAGATTACAAGTATTATTTCTTAAGGCTGTACGACCTACCGCAACGTTGTAATCACCACCTGTATTGCAATATAATGCAAAAGCTCCTACAGCAACATTACAAACACCGTCTGTAGTTGCATATGCAGCTTGAGTACCTACTGCTGTATTTTGTACACCGGTACTCTGATAAAGAGCATTACTACCTACAGCAGTATTATAACCATTACATGTATTACAATATAAAGCTGCATAACCAACAGCAGTATTATTGTCACCAGTTGAATTAAACTGCAAAGCGCGTGAACCAGCAGCAGTATTATAATTAGAAGTAGTTGCATTCAACGCGCATATACCAACAGCTGTATTATCATTATGACATACATTACTTTGCAAAGACTTATTACCTACTGCAGTATTACGAACACCGGTTGTATTAGCCGTAGCAGCACAAGATCCTACAGCTAGATTGTCTCCAACGGTACTACTATACAGTGCTTTTGAGCCTATAGCTACTTGAGAGTTACCGGTTTGGTTACTGTAACCAGCTTGGCAACCTACAGCAACGTTACAATCACCGGTTGTATTGGAAAGTAAAGCTCCACAACCAACAGCGGTATTACGTAAACCTGAAGTATTTAATTGTAAGGCAGCAACACCTACTGCTACGTTTTGATAACCACCATCATTAGATAGCAATGCTTGTACACCAACGGCAACATTTTCGGTTCCATCTGTATTAGTAGCCAACGCCTGCAAACCAACAGCTGTGTTAACTCCGGTGGTAGTTGCCGCTCCAGCCGTATGCCCAATCAAAGTATTACCTATGGAGGTGGCAACCTTACCAGCATCAGCACCTATAGCTATGTTACAGGAGCCTGTTTTGTTTTCTCTTAAAGCACTGTCCCCTATACCAATATTACAACCTCCTGTAGTATTACAACATAATGCCTTATATCCTATAGCAGTATTATCACAACCGCCGTAGTTATTATATAAAGCACATAGACCAGCGGCGAAGTTATCATCACCAGAGTTAGCCTTATAAAGCGAAGCGTAACCAATAGAAATATTTTGATTACCGGTTGTGTTACTATAAAAAGCTAGATTGCCTAAAACAGTGTTACTATCTCCTACAGTGTTATTATACCCGGCTACCCAACCTACACCAACATTATTAGAACCAGTTGTATTGTTAGCTAAAGCTTTCGATCCTACACCAACATTATTAATTCCACAAGTATTTGCGCCTAGCGCAAGATGGCCTAATGCAGTATTATCATCTGCAGATAAATTTTCTCTTAAGGAGTAATGACCAATAGCGACGTTACATTTGCCACAACTATTACAATACATTGTCTGACCGCCTATAGCAATATTACAGCTGCTTTTATTTTTACCTAAAGTATTATCACCAATAGCTACATTATAAGTACCAGAATTATTCAACCATAGAGATTTATAACCAATTGCTGTATTACTGTTTCCTGTATTAGTTAACGCTAAAGCATTATCACCAACTGCTGTATTATAACACCCGGATGTGACATTTGTACCAGCATCATGCCCTATAGCAACATTATTTGTGCCGGATGTAAAAGCATCTAAAGCCTCTGTGCCAAATCTTGTATTATCGCCACGAATACTACAATAAGCATCTGCACTAATGCTACCATGAACAGTTAAGTCGCCATTAATAGTGTCTCCGGTTGATACGAAACTACCGTAAATACTCCCCCGTGCACTTATATTACCAGCTACAGTCAGTTTTTCTGCTGGTGCTGTTGTACCAATACCAAAATTGGAGCCGGTACACACAGCGTGCACATACGAACCTGTTTGTCTAAATCTAGTATCCAGAGAATTTACTCCAGCGTAAAGCCTTAAATCCCCACCGCCGTTTGTAGCACTTTCAGTCCATAGATCCATTGCGTGGCGAGCACCATTATTTGTAGTTATCCTAATACCATTATCAGCAACATTAGAATCTACTTCTAATAAATAATCCGGGCTATGTGTACCAATACCAACTTTACAAGCAAAATAGTTAGTATCACCCGTGGCGCTCAAGCCACCGGCGGCGCTAATTCCTCCAGTAGAAGTAATTTTTAAATCGTTTGCCATCTAATTATATTTATCCTTGATGTTGTTCATTACATTTTACGAATCATCGCTTTAACCAAGTGTGAATCTCCTGTACCAGACTCCATCGATTGGGCTATAACAGAACCATATATAGGTTCACGTGTCCTTTTACCATGACCTGGTTTATCGGATGTAGTTATATAATCACCAATGTTTATGTCTCCAGTAACTAAGACTGGCTCTGCACCTAAAACTATAGGCTGACATACACCGCCTTGCGTTACCCCAAATACTTTTCTATCATTTTTTCTTGTAGACTGCACTAAATCACCTGTGCATCCTATCACAACTAATGTACCTGTCGGGTAGCTAGCTAATGTATCATTAGCAGCTTTTTGCTCAAAATAACCACCAGCTACAACGCAAGCAAAATAACCATTACCCGAAGCGCTTACACTACCGCCTACAGTAAGTCTTTCATTTGGCGTGAGAACACAACCTGTACCATCATTACCTATACCAACATAGCCACACGCACAACTATCGGTACCTATAGTCATTCTCGGTGATGTACCAGATACATCTATTTTAATATTACAATCACCTATAACTAGATTGTCAGAACTATCCATCTTAACCGCATCAATTACACCCCCTGAAGCAGTTTCCGTTTGATATCTTCGATTATTATCAATTCTTATATCTCCTCCGGCTACATGTAGTAGTGATTGAGGACATGCTGTAGCAATACCAACACAACCTGAATTATCAATTCGCATTGCTTCACTATCACTTGTAGCAAAAGCCATACAGCCTTTATCATCCGCATTATGTCGTATAGCTTTAATAGAGGCTAGAGGATCACCTTCTGAATAGCTTTTAAACGCGACCATTCCAACATGATCTCCGCTACTATTACCTTTACCTTTTATTACTAATTCAGAACGCCCTGTTGTACCAGGTCTTTCTATTGTTATATTATTAGTAGCACTAAGAGCGCCGAGAGCGCTTAAGTTACCTGATACAGTAAGTGCTTCATTTGGCGTTGTTGTATTGATACCTACTCTATTATTTGCTGCATCTGTTGCGAAAAGCTCTGTATTATCTTCTGCCATTATATGAACATCAACATTTTCATTTGTATTGTTCAGAATAATCTTACCGGTACTTGCTTCGTACTTTAGCGCAGACTTCCCACCAGCAACTAAGTTAACGAGATTAGTATCAAATCGAAGATATGTGTCACCGTCACCATTATGATACATGTACTCATTTATACCCATGCTTCCAGCTACATCTAGTTTATAGTCTGGAGCATCTGTACCAATCCCAACCTTACCGTTGTTATCTATACGTATTCTTTCTGTTAGAGAAGCTCCCTCATTTGTCTTAAAAACAAGCCCCCCAGCGGCATTTCCCGCATTTAAGTTTATCGAAGCAATTTCTGCTTGTGTCCTATTTCCCGGCTCCGTTCCAAATTGAATAGTGGATTCTTGATTTAACGTATTAACTGAATCAAAAATTCTAAGAGTCGGCTCCGCACCTTCAAGATGTAACAAAGTGTCAGGTGAACTAGTTCCTATACCAACTCTATCAGTTGATGCATCAGTGAATAACAGATTTGCCTCAGTATCTCCTTCTACTCTAAAGTCTACGTCCGCTCCAGCTTCATTAAAAGTTATTTCGCTTACAGTATCTTGAGTAATGTCTATAAAGTTAACACCGCCGGCTTGGATGTTTATGTCGTCGTCAGTAAAATTAATGTATGTATCATCGTCACCGTTGTGGTAGATGTATTGGTCGACCCCTATATTACCAGCAACATCCAATGTATAAGTAGGACTAGCTGTACCAATACCAACACTACCAGCAAAATAATTATTAGTACATCCTGTAGCACTAAGACCACCGGAAGCACTTATGCTACCATTCACAGTTAATGCTACATCATGATCAGAAAATCCAACCCGGTTAGCATCACCAATAGCTACCTTAGCAGTATTAACATTGTTAGCTGATATTATTACGCCTTTAGTTCCGAGAGATGAACCTAATCTTAAACAACCATGGCAACCACTCTGGATGCATACCTCTCCAGCATTTGAAAGATACTGCGCAGTAAGTTTTGATCCAGCAAAACAATTTCTCGCATAAATTAGCTTACCCTCAATAGTACCACATTGAGTGCGAATATCACCACAAGCGCTTATGTTACCTGATACAGTAAGTTTTTCATTTGGTGTTGTAGTACCTACACCAACAAGACCTGCTACCGGTACTAAACATGTATCACCGGCATCATCTATTCCCAGCCTAGTGTATTGTGTACCGCCTTCACTTGCAGCTTCATTAAGTAAAAACCGCCCGCTTGAATCAATTCCTTGCTCCCAGATCTGACCCGTACCTGTTCTAGATAATCTAAATGTCGGTGCACTACTGTCTGATATATGTAATTTAGCATTTGGGCTATATGTACCAATACCAACATCTCCATCATCAGCAAATACAATATCATCTCCGTCTCTATCGACAAAATGGGCAATTGGTTGCGCGCCTTCTTGAGCTACAAATAATGCCGGGCCTGTTCCAGAATTGATAACTGATAATGCTGATGTAACTGTAACCGCGGTATCAATATAAATTAAATCACCATGAACACTTAGGTTACCCATGACCGTTGTATCGTCTGCAATATAAGCAGAGCCGTCTACATGCAAAGCAGATATAGGAGATGTTGTACCAATACCGACCTTACCCTGCATGTATACATTTCCTGTAACTCCTTCAATATCAAATCTTGTTGTATCATCTTGAGCTAATTTTAATAATTTACCACTCGAGCTAACATCATTTAACTGTAAATAATCATCTGGCGTTGCACCCGCTGATCCAAATACAATTGAACAGCCATTTTTTATTCGAATATTTCCCTCAACATCTAATAGTTGATCTGGTGCTGTTGTACCAATACCAATACAACCACCATTAAACCAACTACTTCCTTCAGTATCAATTCTAACATCCTCCACTGCCCCATCCATCAATGAGAATAAACCTTTATCTAAATTTGCTCCAGTTCCTCTAGGCTGGATACGAGCTATTTTAAAATCGCTAGAACATAAAAATATATCTGCGCCGTCTCCTTTAATGTTTAAATGGTTACCTGCACTAAGACCACCAGAAGCGCTTATATTACCAGCTACAGTAAGTTTTTGACCTGGTGTAGATGTACCAATACCAACATTATCACCATACCCAAAAATGAGATCAGCATCGTTTTGTCTTATCCTTAAACAACCATACCCGTCCACCCCAAACCCTGCACCTGTGCTGCCTGCGTAATAATACCTTTCACTAGCAATTCTTACATTTCCATCAATATCTAATGCATGACAAGCTTTCCTTTTGATACCAACACAGCCCTCAAAGTAATTATTATTAGTACCAGTAGCACTAAGACTGCCGCATGAACTTATGTTACCTGATACAGTAAGTTTTTCATTTGGTGTAGTAGAACCAATACCAACATCTGCATTTGAATGTATATGCATCGCAACAGTGCTAGCATCAGCACCCTCTGAAGGCATATCGGTTAAGAATTGTAAAGAACCTTCTCCACCTGATGGTCCGGAAATAGCCCGAATAGATGCCATGACTCCTGGTGTATAATCAGTTGTGTCACCATTGTAAAACTGTATTTCACCAACAGGACAATACCAACCTGTTTCACCTGTTGATGTTAGTCGCATAACACCACCACCACTTGCTCCTGCCGCTGAAATTTCTAAAGCTTTTTGAGGTCTATTAGTACCAATACCAACCCTACTATTAAAATAATTATAACCTGCACCTGTAGCACTAAGACTTCCATTAGCGCTAATATTACCAGCTACAGTAAGCTTTTCTCCTGGTACTGTTGTACCAATACCGGTTTTAGCTCCCCCGGGGGCGATCGCTATATTAGAAGATGAACTCGAAGTATCTATTGTAAATACACCATCGCTGTCCACCCATCTTAGGAAAGCATCTGTATTAAAATATAGTTGTGCTCTTTTAGCAGCAGGAGCTAATATAGAAATACCAGCATGATCAGATCCTTCAACTAATAATTCATCAGAACCAGTAGTACAGGTTTGACTGCTTGCACCGGTCTTAACATGAAGACGGGCTGCTGGTGTACTAATACCAATACCAACATTACAAGCAAAGTAACTAGGCATTTGTGTAGCACTAAGACCACCGCAAGCGCTTATGTTACCAGCTACAGTAAGTGCTTGATCGGGTAGAGCATTATCACCACCACCTATAGCAACTTTAGTATCTCCAAATGCTGCTCTATTACCAGTATTATAATCCAATACCAACATTTGTTGACCACCAGCAACCGCTCTCAATCTTTCACATGAGTCAGAATCAATATATACGTCATCAGTTTTATTAAGATATATTTTCTTAGTTGCTGCTACACTAACGCCGTCATTTACAGCTGAAAGAGGACTATCGCCTAATGTGTCTGTATCATTCCATTGTGGTATATTATACTTTGTACCAGTACCATCAACGTTACCTGAACTTGTTGCAAAGATGTCTGCCAGGTCTCTCCCAGCGGAAACAATACCATTGCGAGTTGATCTAGCACTAAGACCATCGTGAGCTGTAAGGCCACGTGATGCTGTAACTGTTCCAAAAACATCTATTCCTGCACCAGCTGTCCTTAATATTACATCACCTCCGGCATACAACTCCGCAATTTGCCCACTCCCAGCTTTGGCGGCAATCATTACATTTCCGCTTGTTCCATCTTGCACATATAAACCAGAACTATTTGGTTTGATATATAGGTCACCAGTACCTTGTTCAGTGATGTAAGAATTAGCTCCATCATGCTGTATTACCAGGTCGCCACCGTTACCGAGACGTAGTTGACCTCCATCCGGTAAACAGAGACAGCCAGTAGCGCTTATATTACCTGATACAGTAAGTTTTTCATTAGGGGCTTGTGTTCCTATACCTATTTTATCTGTACTTCCAGAGAGAAATAATAAGCTACTATCATTAGCACTTCTGAATACAATATCAGTATCAGTATTATCTTCATTGAAGAAAAGTTTATTAACACCAGCATCTACTTG
>Ga0080013_1004638_pt1 | contig 13381 bp, 17 predicted proteins | sample ETNvirenome_6_85_FD_69236 | JGI IMG/M metagenome (GOLD analysis project Ga0080013, IMG submission 69236) | Marine viral communities from the Pacific Ocean - ETNP_6_85 (SPADES assembly) (version 2) | ecosystem: Environmental > Aquatic > Marine > Oceanic | place: Pacific Ocean | collected 2013-06-19 | reverse complement strand
ATCAAAACATTGGATACATCCAAAGGTTCCGTCTACTGAACCGCAATCGACGCAGCCGACGGTATAATGTCCGACTCTATCGAGCCAGAGTTTGTAAAGTTTCGGATAGGTTGCGCCAAGTACCTTTGCTTGGGCTTCATCCCCAAACTGTTCCCAAGCGGCCATGCGTCTCGCGAATTCTTTGTAAGTCATCTCTACTCTCCTTGTTGCTGAATTCGACTTAAAACCTGGCGATGGTCAACCGCTCGCTACCCATCGCTTCCGCGCTTCAGCTTCGTCCGTTGTTCGCCAGGTCAATTCCATCAGGCACCCTCGTTATGCTTCGATTCTCCCTGCGGCTCGAGCCTCGTCCGCGTACTCAGCGAGGGTCTTGTCCGCTGTGAAGTGGTAGTCCCGTTCGATGCCGAGCCCGAACGCTCCTTTAACCTCGGAGAGTTCCTTCAAACTGACCGACCCAATCTCGGGGAACCCCATCCCTAAATCAGCAAGACCAAACATGGTGTCGCCATCTTCCTCGATCTCTGAAATCAGCCATGTGGCGGATCCAGTGGGAGCGAAGAATTTGACAACAGGCTTGCGATCCATTTCAGCAACGTCAACGTTCGCAGCCAGGGCCGCGAAGTTCGCTTTTGTCAGTAGTTTCATCAAATGTCCCTCTTTCTTGTTCACTCCAGGCTAGAGAATAACCGATTGGGTTACGAGATACAACCCCCTTTCGTAAAAATGCGTTAAATATTGACGAGAATAACCAAAAAGATTATAGTTTGCCCATGCAACCCATAGACAAAATAAAGCAGGTTCTCGGCTCACAGGCGGCACTAGCCACCGCGCTCGATGTATCGCGGATGACGGTGACCAAGTGGAAAGGCCGGATACCAGCCGAGCGGGTGCTTCCGATATATCATGCGACGGAAGGGCAGGTGTCGCCGCACGAGATGCGGCCCGATATTTATCCAGATCCGGCCTGGCGGCCCTGAGTTCACCGTGACGGGACAAACACGATTAAGTAGTGGGTAAGGTAGGGGTCAGCACTCTATGAGCATACGTCGCATCCTAGCGGCTCTGGAAACAACTAGTCTGCCGGCAAACGAGAAGCTCGTACTGATTTTGTTGGCTGACCATGCCGATGATGAAACTGGCAGGTGTTGGCCTTCTCAGAATTACATCGCTAAACGATCGGGGTTAACCAGGGAAACGATCAATCGCACGATAAAACGCCTGTCTGGAAAGGGTCTTATTCGTATCCACCATAGGTTCCGCGATGATGGCAGTAGCCGATCAAATACCTACATCGTGATGCCTGGTCTGCACCCCCCCTGTGCGCGAGAGTCACACCCCCCTGTGACTGAAAGTCACACAGAACCTGTCAGTATAGAACCTATATCTATTCTATCTAGTCTGACTAGAGAACAAAGTTATCCACAGGGTAAACATTATGGAAGAAAACTCAGTGTTGTCGAACAAGCAGCCGCCGCCACTGCGAGAGTCGAAGCTCGCCTCGCTGCCGAAGCAGCAGCAGATCCGGGTGATAACGCGCTTCTGGGAGCGGATGGCGCAGATATACGGCCATCGATTTCACAGCGCATGGGGTCCGTGCGCAAACGATAACGGAACAATAACCGACACTGCGGATTTATGGCTGCAGGGGCTGGGCAAATATAGTATGGATGAAATCAAAAACGGCATCACAAAATTGATCGACAAAGGGCTCGAATGGCCGCCGACACTGCCCGAGTTTATGCACTTGTGTAAACCCGAGCGCCTGGCACCGTATCACCAGATGGCCAAGCAGTTGCCGGCACCTGAAATAGATCCAGACCTGGTATCTAGTGAACTGCTGAAGATTCGCAAGTTATTGCGGTGTGCGGCATGAAAGGCTGGTTGAGCTGGGAGTCGTTGATCTTTATCTGGGTCGTGCTGATCGTCGCGCTCGTGGTGCTCGCGGGCTGCAGCTCAACGTATGTATCCACGACGATTGCCGACACCGAATATCAGTGGCAATGGTCTTTTGATAAAACTGAGGTATTGGATTGAAATGAGAATTAAATATTGGTGGGGGGTCGGGCCGCTGGCCTTTCTTGCGATGGCTGGCTGCACCCAAGTCGATGTCGGCAGTGGTGTGAAGGTCTGCACAGGCGCAGACGGCACGACTGAGTGCAGTGAGGCTCACGATGAGTCCGACAACAGCGACAACAGCGACCGTAGCGACAATTCCGATAACAGCGCCGGTTGACGACTGACCTCGAGTGGCGGCACATGAGGCTATGCGCGGCACGCCGGGTGTGGCCGATCCGCAATCAACGCACACCGTCAGGCCGGCACACCTGGGGCGAATGGTTCGAGTGCAAATTCGGCATCTCTTTGCTCAAACTGCGCAAAAGCGAGGGCAGTGCCAGGCGTCCGTGATCTGCAGCGCCGCACGCCAATGGTGCTCGGTCCCTGCGACCTGGGCTGCTGGTGGTGGTGGCGCTGCAAGCACCAGCAACTGGCCTGCCTAGAGTTCGAGGAATTTGTAGAGCGCGAGGGCATCACAGTGACGCCGCCGGTTAAGTTCAGCGCCAGCCATGAAATTTACGAGCGGGTCTTTATCAATGATCGCCAGGTAGGCCGGCCGAAGTCGTGCAACTAAGTCTGCCCTGGCCGCCGTCGGTCAATAACTACTGGCGTATGGCAAAGGGGCGGATATACATATCAGCTAAGGGTGTCGCCTATCGGGAGGCGGTGAAGGTCTTAACGCAAGGCGCCGGGTACTTCTACCCCGACACTAGGCTCGATGTTGCCATTGTCGCCAACCCTCCAGATCGACGCCGCCGGGATATCGACAACCTGCTCAAATGCACCCTGGACAGTCTGGAGCACGCCAACGTATTCGCTGATGATAGCCAGGTCGACAAGCTCGCCATCATCCGTGGGGCGATGATCCCAGGCGGCGGGATGTTGGTCACGATACAATCCGTGTCGTGAACGACCTCACCATCAAGCAGGAAAGATTCGCCCAGACAGTCGTCGAGAACGGTGGCAAGCTGTCGGTTGCCTACCGCATCGCTTACGACGCGGAGAATATGAGCGACGACAGTGTGAAGGTCGCGGCGTGCAAACTCGCTAACGATCACCCTGGCACCAGTGCCCGCATAGCCGAGCTGCGCGGCGAGCTCTTAGAACGACATAGGACGTCTGTGGACACGATCACCGCAGAGCTCGAAGATGCCCGACGCCTGGCGATGGATGAACGAGCGGCAGGCCCAGCGGTGCAGGCATCAATGGGCAAGGCCAAGCTACACGGTCTGCTGGTGGATAAACGGGAAGTCACCACGCCGCAGGGGGTCAAGTTTGTGATGATGCCGCCGGATGCTGAAAGAAAAGAAGGAGATTAGATACCGGGCATCGCCTGCGCTCTGGATCTTTCACCAGGATGATTCCTTCGTCCGTGGCGTGATGGGTCCGGTCGGATCGGGGAAGAGCACCGCCTGCTGCTGGGAGTTGTTTCGGCGCCTCCAAGAGCAAGAGCCTGGACCGGACGGCATACGCCGCAGCCGCTGGGCTGTGGTCCGCAATACCTACCGCGAGTTGAGCGATACGACAGTCAAGACCTGGCTGGACTGGTTCGACGATGTGGGCGACTTCATCAATCAGGATATGGCACATCGGATTAAGTTCGCCGACGTTGAGGCCGAGCTGCTGTTCCGTGCGCTGGACCGACCGGCTGATGTCAAGAAACTACTGTCGCTCGAGCTGACCGGCGCCTGGGTCAACGAGGCCAGGGAAGTACCCCGGGCAGTGGTTGATATGCTGCAGGGCCGTGTTGGCAGATACCCATCCAAGCGCGAAGGCGGGCCGACCTGGCTCGGGGTCATCATGGACACCAACCCACCAGACAGCGACCACTGGTGGTATCGGTTGTTCGAGGAAGTAGCACCCGATGGCTGGCGTTTGTTCCGGCAGCCAAGTGGCCGGGGGGCGGATGCGGAGAACCTCGAGAATCTGCCCGATGGTTACTATGATCGGCTGCAGGCCGGCAAGGACGATGAGTGGATCGCGGTTTACGTCGACGGCGAGTACGGATTCATTAGTGAGGGCAGGCCGGTCTATCCCGAGTTCCGCGACCACCTGCACGTTGCGAAGGAGTCCATCGAGGTGCTGGATGGCACCCCGGTTGTGATCGGCATCGACTTCGGCCTGACGCCGGCGGCTGTGTTCGGTCAGCGTGATGTGCGGGGCCGCTGGCGCTGGATACACGAACTGGTCACCGAGGACATGGGAGCGGTCAGGTTCGGTGAGCTGCTGCAGAACGAGATGGCCTCGAAGTTCCCGGGTGCTGAGTTCCAGGTATGGGGCGATCCGGCAGGCGACCAAAGGGCGCAGACTGACGAAACCACACCCTTCCAGATCCTGCGGGCCAGGGGCATCAAGGCACGCCCGGCACCGAGCAATGACTTCACCCTGCGGCGTGAATCAGTGGCGACACCGTTGTCGCGCCTGGTCGATGGCGAGCCTGGCCTGCTGATCTCACCGAGTTGCACCACACTGCGCAAGGCGATGGGTGGCGGCTACTGCTACAAGCGGGTCCAGGTGACTGGTGATGAGCGCTTTCACGATAAGCCGGACAAGAACCAGTACAGCCACGTTGCGGATGCAGCGCAGTACCTGATGCTGGGAGCGGGTGAGGGCAGGGCGATCTTGAAGCACCACACACCAGGGCCAACAAAGCCGATCCAGGTCGATCAGGGTTGGAGTGTCTTTGGTTGAGCTACTACGTCATAGCGTTCACACACCAGGGAGCGCCACGCTGGTGGAACCGTTTTCTGCATCCCCGGGCGCTGCATGTCTTTGCGTTCAAGTGGACGGGCAAGCACTGGGTAATGGTGCATCCGCGCATAGCGTACCTCGAGGTGCAGGTGCTCGACTACACAAACGAGAGCGACATCCGCAGCATCGTGGAAAATATGGCGATAGAGGGGCTGGTCAAGGTAGACTTCAATAGACTGGATACAGAACGTATCCGGGTGCCGTGGATATTTGGACCTTGGACCTGCGTTGAGCAGATCAAGGCGCTGCTCGGTATCCGTGCATGGTGGGTGCTGACACCACGGCAGCTGTGGATGTACTTAAAATGATAAATGTGAGGGGGGAAGGATGGAGGATCGCAAAGGGTCGCCTACCTGGCGGCGTGTTTGGCGTTTTGAAAATGAGGATTACACCCAAGCGCGGCTAGAGCCGTGGATTTGCTACGGTGGTGGTGGTGGGGGTGATGGTCCTAGCGCAGCAATGAGCCGTAAAGCAACACTCGCGGCATATCATTCGCCATCCGGGCGTGCAGCGCATCAAAACCAAGGCGCCGGAGAACAATCCGCAGGCCGAGTGGCCGCAATGAAAGACCTTTCAGGAGGGGTCGGCGGCCGGCACGGTAAATATGTTGGTGCCTATGCAGGCGCAGGTGAATGGAAGCCGCCGGAGAAAAAGGAAGAGCCGAAACCAGAGCCGAAACCAGAGCCAAAACCAAAACCAAAACCAAAGCCGAAGCCGAAGCCAAAAGAGCCGGAGCTCTCATCGTGGGATAGTTGTTTCATCGAAGGCGTGCAGGTGGAACTCGCTGATGGAATAGAAAAAGATGTAGCTGAAATCTCTGTCGGTGATGTCGTTAAAACGAAAGATGGCGAGGGGGCAGTTGTCAAGGTGTTTCACTCAAAGGCCGGTAAACAACGGCTGTATGGCTTTAATGAAAAAGAGCCATTTGTGACAGAAGCGCATCCGTTTATGACGCAAGACGGGTGGAAAAAAATATCCGAGGTAAAAGTAGGCGATACCCTTTACCGTAATGGTCTTGGTCTGGATACGGTTGAGTCTATCGAATCCAAAGATGTGCCAGAAGACACCCCGGTGTTTAACTTCCACGTTGACACGCATGAGAATTATTATGCGGCTGGTTATCTGGTTCACAATAAGCAAACTCCAGCACCCTCTATCAACGATATGGTGGCGGATATGCAAGCAAAATATGACGCTTACGCTAAGTCGATGGCTGAAGAGTATCAAGCGATGCAGGAGGGACTTCAAGCCCAACAGGAGCTGCTGCTGGCAGAACAAGTAAAAACAGAGGACGCGAAAAAGAAACTTAAACATCGCCGCAAATATGGTCGCCTCTCGCTGCTGTCGGGGTCGGAGTTGGGAATCGTAGACAAGCTCGGTGTGGCCTGATACGCCATGAAATACCAGAAGCCCAGCGAGCTGGGTAGTACCGAAGACTTAGTGCAGCGGTTCAAGGCTGCTAAAAAACTCCGCTCATCCTGGCAGTCACATCTGCGCGAGTGCTACGAATATTCGCTGCCCCAGCGCAACACCATGACGCAGTATTCCCGGGGCCAAAAAAAGAATACAGACATCTATGACTCGACTGCTGTGATCGGTACGCAGCAATTTGCCAGTCGCCTCCAGGCAACGCTGATCCCGCCCTGGCGTGAGTGGTCGATGCTGGTGCCAGGGTCTGAGATACCCGAAGAAGAGCATGAGCAGGTGCAGCCGATTCTCGATGATGTGACCAAGATCATCTTCGACCATATCAACCACAGCAATTTTGCGACCCAGGCGCATGAGTCGTTCCTCGATCTTGCTGTATCGACCGGGGTGCTGGCACTGGAAGAATCCGAGGGTAAAAGCTCGGCGCTGGAATTCCATAGCGCACCGCTGGCCGAGATTTATCCCGAGGCTGGACCGTGGGGCAGCATCGAAACCGTTTGGCGTGAGCACAAAGTCCCGGCCCGGCACATTGACCGGCTATGGCCTGGTGCCGAGTTGTCCGAATCACTGAAGAAAAAGGCCAGCGATAATCCCGATGAAAAGGTGACCCTGATCGAGGGCACCATCTACCTGCCCAAGCGCGGCTACTGGCACCAGTGCGTGCTCGAAGAAGCGAGTAAGGAGTACATATTCGGCCAGGACTACGAAGTTAGTCCGTGGATCGTGTTCCGCGAGTATGTCGTGCCGGGGGAAGTGCTCGGCCGTGGCCGGATTATGCAGGTGCTGCCCGACATCAAGACTGCCAACAAGGTGGTCGAGTATGTGCTTAAAAATGCGGCTCTAGCAATCTCCGGGGTGTACACCGCTGCCGACGACGGCGTGATTAACCCGTACAATATCCGCCTGACCCCGGGTGCCATTATCCCGGTCGGTTCCAATGACCGTGCGAATCCCACACTGCAGCCGTTGGGGCGATCCGGGGATATCCAGTTCGCTGCCTTAACCCTCGAAGACCTGCGCAGGCGTATCAATAAGGCACTGTTTGCTGCGCCCTTTGGCGAAGTCGATTCGCCGGTACGCAGTGCTACCGAGATGGCGATCCGTAACCAGGAACTGGTGCAGGATTCGGGATCCGCCTTTGGCCGGATGCAGACCGAGTTCGTGGAGAAGATTATCCGCCGGGCGGTATCAATCTTAAAGCGGGCCGGCAAGATTCCCGACATCCGCGTCGATGGCAAAGAGGTCACCATCAAGCACACCAGCCCGCTGGCTCGCGCCCAGGACCAGAATGATCTGGTGGCAGTCAACCAGTACCTCGAGATCGTGGGACAGCTTGGCCCGCAGATTCTAGGGCTCGGCACGAAGCTCGAGGATTTACCCGCCTACATCGGCAAGAAGATTGGCATTGATGCTGACCTGCTGCGAACTACGGTCGAGCGTGATGAGTTGGCGCAAATGTCGGTGCAGGGCGGCATGGAAGAACAGGGTATGCAAGAGGCTGCATGATCGAAAACGTCAAGACCCGTAAGGGTTGGGCGGCGTTGGAGATCGAGCCGCCGGGACAATCGAAGGAAAGCGCGGCCAAGGGACGGGAGATTGCCTCACGTTTCCATGAGTGTTTCCGCAGCGACGCCGGTCAGTACGTGCTCGACCGGCTGATTGCCATCACCCTGTTACGCCCCATTGTGACCCCAGCCAGCAGCCAGTTTGATGCCGGCATCCGCGAGGGACGAGCAGACATAGTGCGGCAAATTCTGACGCAAATCGAAACAGCAGAAAAACAGTAACGAGGAAACCCCCATGACAGATGAGCAGGAAGTAGAAGCAACCGAAGCCGAACAGCCGGAATTGGCCGCCGAGGCTGTGCCAGGTGATTCCCTGATTGATGCCGTTAAGGCTGGCGATGACCCTACCCAAGAAGCACTCAGTTGGTTTAAGTCTGAAAAATACAAGACGGTCGAGGACCAGGCCAAAGCATATGCCGAGCTCGAAAAGCGCATGGGGGCATTTAGTGGTGCCCCGGACGATGACTATGCGGTGCCCGAGGTCGAGGGTCTGGATGCGGGTGTTATGGAAGGTAACCCGATGATCCAGTGGTTCAAGGAAACTGCCCGCGAGGCCAACATCAACCAGGACACCTTTGACAAACTGGTGGATGGGTTCCTGCGCACGGAGCAGCAGATGATCTCGGTCAACCGGCGCCATGAATTCGCAGCCTTGGGCGATAACGCAAAATCACGGCTGACCGACCTGGCCGATTGGGGCCAGGGCAACCTGACTGCCGAGCAGTGGGAGGTATTCAAAGGGGTGGCATCTTCTGCTATTGGTGTGGAGCTGTTGGAAAATATTATTGGCAAGACTCGAGAGGCTAAACTGGCCCGCGACCCTGCGGTCACGCAAGCCGGCGAGCACACCACAGCCGAGGAATTACGCCAGATGCGCTACGCCAAAACCGAAAATGGGCACCTGCGCATGAGCGTAGACCCCGAATATAAGAAGCAGGTAGATCGCGCTTATCAGGAGGCGTACGGCACTGCCGCGTAAATTCTTGAAACACTGATATTGTTATGGATACAATGCGTATCTAGGTAGGTAACGCGGTTGCGGTGGATACCCTGCGCAAGTAGGCCCACAACGTAAACGTGTAACTATCAGCTCTAGGAACGGACACCTCGATCCTTATCGAGCCCTGACCGGAGTCGGATCACACGGCACGCACGCCGTGAGCGTTCGGCCCGCGCAGCGGACACCCGAATGTCGAAAGGCGCCAGGCGTAAGCCCGGCATTTTTTAGGCATTGATAAGGATCAAATACTATGTCCGTAAATCTGTCACCGGTTGCGGTGACTCAGTTCGATGATGACGTGAAGCATGCGTTTCAGACTGCTGGGTCCCTCCGCGACACCGTTACAGTGCGTAATGGCGTAGTCGGCGATATTTACAAGTTCCGCAAAATGGGTAAGGGCCTGGCAAACCAGAAGGCCACCCAAGCGGACGTAACGCCGATGGACGTTTCGCATTCCCTTATAACTTGTACGCTCGGCAACTGGAATGCGCCGGAGTACACTGACATTTTCGATGCTGCTGAGGTCAACTTTGACGAGCAACGCGAACTAGCACAAACCATTGCGGGTGCGCTAGGTCGTCGTGTGGATCAGTTGATTATCGACGCTCTAGCTGCCGAAGCGAGTCCGGCGGGCACTATTGTCCACGGTTCGGGCGGTATGACTGTGGCGAAGGTGGTCGAGGCTTCCAAGCATCTCAACGACAAAGGTGTGCCCTCGGGCGACCGGCATTTTGCAGTATCTGCTGGCGGCCTTGAGGACTTGCTGAACATTTCCACGGTCACCAGCTCCGACTACAACAGCGTTAAGGCGCTGATGTCCGGCGAGCTGAATACCTGGATGGGTTTTGCATGGCACATCATCGAGTCCCGCGACGAAGGCGGCCTCCCCTATGCGGCAAGCACCTGGGAAGGTTTCGCATGGCACAAAAGTGCTATCGGCCTTGCGGTTGGAATTGATATCAAGACCGAAGTGAATTACGTTGCGCAAAAGACCTCCTGGCTTTGCAACGGCGTAATGAAGGCCGGTTCGGTATCTCGTGACGGTGACGGTTCTGTATCCGTCAGCTACCAGTAGGAGTTAAACATCATGGCATACGCATTAAGTGGTTTACAGCAGTTGGGCCCTGGTGGGAAAGCTCCCCGCATGTGGGTCTATTCGACAACCGACGCGATTGCGACTGTAAATACCTCGGGGTATTTCAACGACGCGACTGATCTTTTGCAGGTGCGCGATATTATCTGGGTGTGCGATACCAGCACACCGACGACCAATATCGTCAGCGTACTTTCAAATGCATCTGATGTGGTTGACATATCCGACGGCACCGCAATCTCCGAAACCGACACCGACTAATCGGATCGGGTAATAGGTTCCTCGTTGTGGGGGGACACAACCTGGAAGGGCAGGGGTCTGAAACATGGCCCTTGCCTTTTCTTTTTCTTTTTAGGAACTAAGTATGCCGACCAGTATTTCGATGAGTTCCAACGCCCTGCTGATGATCGGGCACGGCACGATATCGAGCTTTACCGAAGGCGGCTCGGGAGCGGAAGCGGCCTCCAATCTCTACGGGTCCACCTTTGAAGCATTGCTGTGTGCGCATCGCTGGCGTTTCGCATCAGCTAAAAGCCAACTCAGCCAGTTCACCGATACGCCGCTCAATCAGTGGACTTATGCCTACGCTCTGCCGGCCGCGTATTTGATGGGCATCCTGGTCTACCCTGATGTCGATTTTGAGATTTACGAGAACAAACTGTATTCGGACTCAAATACGGTGGCCCTGGATTACATCTTCAAACCCGACGAGTCACGGCTGCCACCATATTTTGCCAAGACACTCGAGTATGACCTGGCGTCACAGTTTGCTATTCCGGTGACCGGCAACCGATCACTGGCTGAGATCTACACGCTGAAGTTTGAGAACCAGTTACGCCGGGCGAAGTTCGCAGACTCTCAATCACGACCGAGCGAGGGAATCATTGATTCACCGTTTATCGAGGCGCGAGCCTAGTGCCAAGACTGCGGACGCTGCAGACAGCATTTAATGCCGGTGTGCTCGATCCGCGCCTGGCAGCACGGACTGATGTAAAGCAGTACTTCCAGGGCGCCGATACCGGCACCAATGTCCTGGCGCTGCCGCAGGGTGGGTTCAAGCGTCGCCCAGGCATGGCATACAAGGCTACGCTGGGCGCTGAATCGCGCCTGTTTACTTTCAGCTTTAACGTTGAACAGACCTATGTGATGGCGTTCCAGAACAACGCGATCAAGGTATATATGGATGGTGTCCTACAGGCCACCGTAACCACGACCTACACCCTGGCGCAGTGTAAAGAGCTCTATGTCACGCAGTCGGCTGACACGATGATTATCGTACACCCGGATCATCAGCCGGCCAAACTGGTGCGCGGAGCGGCGCACACAAGCTGGACTCTTTCAAACATCACACTAACCAACATTCCGCAGTTTGATTATGGCTCGGGTGATGAGGATGTCTGGGGCGCAACACGGGGCTGGCCCAAGACGGCGGCATTTTTCCAACAACGCTTGTGGTTCGGTGGTGCCAAGTCGCGACCGCAGACCTTGTGGGGGTCGCAGATTGCTGATTATTTTAATTTTGATGTCGATACCGGGGAGGATGACGACGCAATCGACGTAACTCTCGATACCAACCAGATCAACGGTTTCGTCGGCCTGATGCCATCACGGCACCTGCAGTTGTTCACGACCGGCGGCGAGTTCTATATCTCATCGAGTCCGATCACGCCCGGCAACATAGCAATCAAGAACCAGACCCGGTTCGGCTCGAGCACCGTGCCGCCGGTCAATATTGATGGCGCAACGCTGTTCCTTGACTACGGATTGAGTTCGATCAGAGAATTTCTATTCAACTGGGAGGAGGACGCTTACACATCAAACAGTGCCACACTGCTGGCGTCCCATCTCATTACGACTCCGGTTGACATGGACTCACGCCGAGGCACGGCAAACGAGGACGCAAATTATGTTTATGTTGTCAACTCCAACGGGGATATGGCTGTGTTCAACACGCTGCGCAACCAGGGTGTCGCGGGATGGACTAAATGGGAAACCACCGGGGATATCGAGGCAGTCACCGTAGAGGGCACCGAGGTCTGGTTCGCAGTCAAACGCTCCATCAACAGCTCCACCGTCTACTACCTGGAGCTGGCTGATCCCGATACCTATACCGACGCCAACCTGGCACAAACGCAATCCTCGAGTGCTTCAGTCACTGGCCTTGCACACCTTAATGGCGAGTCCAGCCGGGTGCGGGCTAATGGCGCCATCATGGATGACGCGGCCCCATCGGGCGGCTCTATCACGCTGGCGCGAGCTGCGACAGCGGTTGAGGTCGGCCTTGATTTTGATGTCACCGTGAAAACTATGCCGATCACCTCGAACTTTGAAAACGGTTCAATCCTGACTGAAAAGAAACGGCTGATCCGTATCGTGGCGGACCTTTACGAATCACTCGGCGTCTATGTCACAACCTCGGCCACCAGCTCGACCGTGCTATTGCCTGATCGGAATCTGGGTGAGAGCGTTCTGGATGATGTACCGGACCCCTTTACCGGCATCAAAGAGGTGTTCCTTAACGGCTGGGACCGGTTGGCCCAGGTCACCATCACGCAGACAGACCCGCAGCCGTTTACTTTGCTCGGCCTGGTCGTCGAAGTGGAGGCGTAAACGATGGTTGCGTGGCCTGCTATTTTTGGCGCTATATCTGCCGTTGGTTCTATTATGAGCGCAGTCCAGGGCAGTAAAATGGCGGACGCAGCCGGGGCGCAGGCTGATGCAGTAGCAGCAGCCGGGGCACAAGATGCGGCGGCACTCGCAGCTTATGCCGGTCAACAGGATGCGTATGCTGGCCTGCATGATGCCTACGCAGCAAAAGCCGAGGGGGCAGTCAAGCGCCAGGCGAGGCTCAATTATGAGTATGCGATGCGCCAGGCTGGTCTTGAAGAAAAAGAGATACCACTACTACTGTTGTCGATTGAGCGAGAGGTAGACACAGAAGAACGAGAAGCTGATAACCGTGAAATAGCTCGACGCCGACAACTAAACGGTGCACTGGCGAGCCAGGTAGCACTACGCACTGCGCAGGGGGTTCAAGCATACGATGGTAGTCCGCTGGCGATGATGGGGGCGGATATCAAGATGTTCGAGCGTGACCAGGCGATAGATGCCGGCGAAACTGCGCGGCGCATTATTGATAAAAAATTCTTCGGCAGTGAGCGTGCCAAGCTGATGTCTGATCGAGTATCACTGCTCCGCTATGGTGCGGACATCGGACTTGAAACCGGCCTGGAACAGGCGGAACTGGTAGGCGACGCGGCGAGTCTGCAAGCCGACGCGATACGATTGGAAGCTGCAGGCACTCGTATGAGTGCGTCATCCCTGCTGTCGTCTTCACAGCTCGAGGCTGAGTCGATCCGCATCGGGGGCAAGCAGGCGCAAACCAGCGGTTATATCAATGCGGTTGGTGGTCTTGCTAATGCGGCATATCGCTACGGTAGTTTGGGGGGGTAGATGGCAACCACGAAACGATACCAGTCGGACCTCCAG
>Ga0080013_1004637_pt1 | contig 13382 bp, 16 predicted proteins | sample ETNvirenome_6_85_FD_69236 | JGI IMG/M metagenome (GOLD analysis project Ga0080013, IMG submission 69236) | Marine viral communities from the Pacific Ocean - ETNP_6_85 (SPADES assembly) (version 2) | ecosystem: Environmental > Aquatic > Marine > Oceanic | place: Pacific Ocean | collected 2013-06-19 | reverse complement strand
AGTCAAAAACCCATAAGGTCTATTAGTAGCAGGATTGATACCCTGCGCTAAACGATCCAACTCGGCTTCATCTCTAGTAAAATCTTGTCCCGCTATACGCTCACTAGTTTGGTAAGCCATCTCACCAATAGGAATATCCCCACGCATACCGCCAAATATGGCGTTAGCATCAGCCCCAAGATATTGGGCTACATCCCTAGCAGACAAAGCATCCTCACGCACCTCAGCGCGCCTATCAGCCGTATCAATCTCAGCACCCAAAAGAATCTCAATAGCCTTATTCGTAAGATCAGACTTGTAGCCAGCCATAATGTTAGTAAGCATCGCGTCACGATCATCTTTAGCCAACTTACCTATACGGTAAAGAGAATCAATGTACTGGTATTGGGCATCTATCTGATCCCCATACAAAGTATCTATAGTGTCGAACTCCATTTGAGAAGCAACTATACCTTCGTTCAAAGCAAGGTTACCTATAACAGCCTTATCCGCTGCGCGAGCAGTCTTAGATTTAGATTGTTCATCTTTCCAAGTTGCAAGAAGACGATCCATCTCGCCCTCTTCAAGAGGTTCACCCGTCATAGGATCTAACACAGTGTACTGATTTCTGAAAGTAGCATTTAACTGCTCTTGAGCGTCGCTTTGAATTATATCAATTTGTTCAATACCAGCATCTCTAGCAGTTTCAGTAGCCTTAGTAATTTCATCTAATCTGCGTTGGATAACATCCAACGCTTCAGTTTGACTGTCAACAAAATTGCCAACAGGAGTCATTTCTGGTTTAGTTTCTGTAGGTCCACCAAAATCAGTTGGACCACCGCCGTCTCCTCCTCCTCCGCCGCCGCCGTTACCGAACTGTTCCTCAAATTCAGGAGATTCCATCCAAGGTTTCTGATAAACTCCTTCTAACCATTGCCCACCTGAAGGATTAGTGACAATTCCAGCCTCATTCTCTATTCCTTCAGACATCGCTATAACTTTTTCTTCAGGAGTTAAACCTTCAAAAGCACCAATCGCTTCAGCGATTTGCATTTTTTCTGCCCAAGAAGTATCCTCTAAATCTCTCAAATACTGATCTACCGCTGCTTGATCTACCGCTGCTTGATCAGCAACCATTGCATCCTGTCCCGCCATTGCTTGCAACAAATCTGTATTATAAATAGAACCTGTAGAGCCAACAGCACGATCCAATGCAGGATCAGGTGCCGAAGCGTAACCCGGAGGTGGAGAATCTTCTTGCATCTGCGCTAAATGCGCTAAATAAGCATCCTGAGAATTAGGATCAACTACAGGCACAGGAGGAACAAACGGTTCTGGAGGAACCGGAAGAGGCCCACCTTGAAGATAAGAAGGCAAATTATAACCAGAAGAACTATTTAATTGACTAGCCTCCATAGCAGCATAAGCATCAGCAATAGCCTGATTCGCATTAGTAGAAGTCTCAGCAGACTGCTGCTGCAAAGCCTTACTCCTCTGTATCAACTCATCCGCATCATCCACAGTATAAGAAGGAGCAGGACTCGGTGTAGTAGCCGTAATCTGACCAGCAGTAATAGCCGCAATAGCATCAGCAATAGCCTGTTGAGCATCACGAGAAGTCTGCTTACCGCTCTCCAAAGCACGTTCCGCACTAGCAATCTGTGCAATCTGTTGACCCTTGATACTACCACTCTGATTCCAAGTAGGAGCCGCAGGTTTAGGAACAGTCCTACCAGCAGCCGTATTAGCCTGCTGCGCACGTTGAATCGCCGCCTGAGCAGCCGACTTTGCCTGCTGCGCCGGTGACAAAACAGGACTAGATTGCTGCCTCTTCTGCGACCATTTCCAAACCTCTCTCAACTGCTGTTCAGGAGTCATCAGTAACTAGCCTCCCTGATCTGAGCCGCACGCTCCGCACGATCTTGCATCGCATCAAACTCCCGACCATAAGCCGTACCAAAATACTCGTTATACGCACCAACATTCTGAGCAGTCAAATCAAACAAAGCCTGTTCCAACCCCATTTCAGTATCAGCCAAAGACGTATACAAATCAGTAAAATACTTACCCATGCCACGATTACGCAAACCAGAATCCTGCAAACCCCTCCGAGCATAACCAGTATTCAACTTATGCAACGCATCAGAAACACCCCTAGTCGTATCATACTTTTGACGAGCAGTTGTATTACGAGCCAACTGTTTTTGTAAAGTCGTTCCCGCTAAAGCAGTCGCCAAACGTTGCGAAGGAGAAGTCCCCAAAGGGTCCCTCACATTGTAATCAGTTCCATAAGGGTTGTACGCCATTATCGTCCTTGTTTAATACCCGGATAACGCCGCCTAACAGCGGCACGAACACGTGCTTTCTGACTAGGAGAACCATGTTGGGATACACGAGACAACGCATTCCTAGCATGAGACCGATCATTGATCGGATACTTGCGTTGCGCAGGTTGAGCAAAAGCACTATTCGGAAGTCTTCTTCTTTGAGGACCAGTGAGTTTAGCCATTAGTTAAACACCTGACCCGCAATGACAAGAGTGGCAGTGTCCACAACAACATTGAGAGTAACAGCACCGCTGCTGCCACCTCCGCTGAGAGCAGTTCCAGCACTGACATCCGAAATGTCGCCCGTCTGCCCCTGTGTGAGACGCTGGTTTATACGTTGTACGCTCATTGCAACACTCCTTATCCAAAGTAGGTGATCTGAATATCAGAATCTGAAGACCCAGCCCTGATGAACTTCACATCATCTATATCGTTTTCATACAAATCCATAACGCTGTATGGATTTAAATAGTGGCCTACAGAAGCAGTTGGGGTTCCCCACCTGACTCTAATCGGTTCAGCACCATTAGTTATCATTGCCGCAACAGCACCAGTAGCCCGTGTGCAAGCAACAGCAACACTAGAAACTGTTAACTGTTGATCACCTATAGACTCCCCATACTGAGAAGCGTTATATCTTATTCCTGACATTTAATCTCTCTTCCCAAAAATGTTTAAACGATTCGCATCTATTAAACTGTCCATTTGTTGTATTTTCTGTTGTATTTTTCTTAATTCAAACTCAAGTGATCTGGCGTTATCGCCTACCATTTTTCGTGTTGGTCGATAAGTTAAAGTCATTACTCTGCTGCTGCCGCCGTAGGTGGATCATCAGGCCAAACAACTTCGGACACCTTGGTGAAACCAGCAGGTAGGTCACGTAGTTCTTGACGGTATGCCGCCCATTCCTCAGCAGTGTGCGACCCTAGGGTTGCGTCTGCTATTTGAGTCCAGTCAGTGTCACGTAACAGTGAGTCACGTTGTCCTCTGACCATGCTGAAATCGAGATCCGCTTCTGCGTGTCTCTTATCCAATTCTTTAACTTCGTCTTCGGTGAGTTCAATAACCTCACCGTCAACCATTTTATATTTTCCTGTTGCCATAATTTTTATCCTGCTCCGTTTATTCCGTATAATGTAAAAGTGCTATATTGTGCAAAAGTTCCACTACTCGTAGGTGTGAAATCTATTTCAGATATAGCCGCTGTGTTAGCCCATTGAAAACCACCCCACTGGTGGTACCAATGCCCATCTGTAGCACTGTTATTGCTAACAATAGAAGTAAAAACACCTGTTTTATAATTGTCGGTGTTTGAATAATTAGGTATCCAAATTTCAGTAGGTGCAAAAATATCTGCTACGGTACTCGTCCCAGTAGACTTCAGTCCAGACCATCCTGATGCTTGGTTAGTCCAGACACCACCAGTAATGGCAGTAGAGTATGCCTGTATAGCAGAATAATTGTATTCAGTTCCAGTTGTAACATTATTAAAACTCGTTACCATCTCAGGGTAATAAGTGCTAGACCCAGTGTTTGACAAGCGTGTAGATGCGAGAATGTACAAATGATCGTATGTATCAGGTATCGAAGTAAATGACACACTGGTCGGATTTGAACCATCCACTGTTTGTGCGCTGATAACATTCCAAACTGCCATTACGAATCCTTAATCCCAAATAAAGTCGCTGTGAAACCACGCATCTGTCCATAACTAGTCGCAGAGTAACTTCCTAAAGATAACGAAGTGACAGCAGTAGTTTCATGCCAACCACCAGCCCCAATCTGAATGGAGTTATTGTGAGTAGAGGTATGAATATGAGAACTTCTCCCGCCAGTACCCTCCATTGACATTATTGAAGTGTTTTTATTAGTGTTAGCGTAATCGTAGATAATCCACCGAGAAGAAGACCAGACTCCTGCTGGAGTGTCATTCCCATCAGTAGTCACATTGTAATAATAGTTGCTGTCCGCACCTGCCACTTCTGCTGAAGATGTACTATAAAAATGGAGTCGGTTATTGAAATAACCTCCCGATGAATACGTTGGACCAGAAGTGTCATTAAAAACTCCCACCAGACTTGTACTCGACCAAGCAAAATTTTTGGAAGAAGCCATAACTAAAAGATGTTGATAGGTTTGCGGAATGGAAGTAAAACTTACTGTCAAAACCGTTGAATCTGTGCGTTGAGTTGCTATTGCTTCAATAGTAGCCATTAAGAAACCATCCTTGGAAGTATCCCAAACAAATCAACACGGCTCCCGATACTAATATCACCACTGTCAAAATAAAATACTAATGAAGTTACTTGATCTGTTTTAAGATAAGACCCTATAATTTGACCGTCAAAATTATTAGTAGTGTCATTTGTGCCACAATATTGAGTTTGACATTGCGTGTATTTACCAGCGTTAATATCATAGAAATAATTGATTGCCGTACCAAAATCATTCCCACTGTTATTTTGGGCGCTACAAAGTTCCCCTATCCAAAAATGTGTATTGCTCCCTTGAGCCACACTCAGTGTCGTGCCATAATGGCTAGCGTTTTGAAAGTTATATATATTTGTGGTTGAATCATTATTTATTCTGCACCTGAAACTATCATAATTCCCTGATGCGTAACCAGATTGTGCATACCAAACTACTACTAAATCCTCGTATTGTGACCAGTTGTTAACACCAGTCGAACTGGTCAAAGTAATGTCACTAACAGAACTTCCTATAACAGTGTTGGTTTGTAAAGCAACCCACGCTTCACCATCAGTAAGAGTGCCATCAACAATATATGCTGGCTGATCTGTATTAACTGTGCTACCCATTACGCCACCACATATCTGATTACAACAATACCGTCACTGCCTCTTGCACCTATTTGTCCAGCACTATTACCTGAGAAAGTTCCTGAGCCTCCACCGCCGCCACCGCCAGTGTTAGGTGGACAACCAGATGCTTGTATGTATTGATCTGAACCGTTAGAAGCAGGAGTCGTGTAGAAAGTAGACTCCCAGTTGCCGCCTCGACCATAATCATTAGTTATTGGATAATTCGCACCTTGGGTTTTACCTGAACCACCGCCACCAGCAGAATATATTAAAGTGGTAGCAGTATGACCGTAACCTAATGTGCCATCGCCACCACTACCTCCGTAACCAGCCGCTAGGGCTTCAAAGTTTTGACCAGTGCTACCATGACCGCCACCGCCGCCAGAAGCAAACTGTGAACTGGCTTTATTACCACCAGTACCACCAGCGTTGCCTTGACTGCCTGCACCACCAGCACGAGTTGAACTTGTGCCAGTACCACCACCACCACCTGAACCACCAGCACCACCAGTCCCGTCAAGATTTCCGTAACCTCCACCAGTTGCAGTTAATCCTAACGCTACCGTGTCAGTACCAGCAGAACCAACGTTACTATTGCCACCTGCGCCGCCTTGACCAACAGTGATAGTGTAAGGACTTGAAGCAGTATCAATAGTGACAGTACCTGAAGCGGTCAAAAGACCGCCTCCACCGCCACCGCCGCCAGCATAATCTGGATAACCTGAAGAAAGACCGCCTCCGCCACCACCACCTGCGACAAGCAAATAATCCACATCAGCAGAACCAGCCAACACTTCCAATGTACCTGTAGTTCTGAAAGTATGAACACGATACGTTGTACCAGAATCCTCATACTGAGTTATGATCCCACCGAAAGCAGTAATAGCACCGCCGCCGCCAGCCAAACCGCCGTTCAACCACGCAGAAACAGCCGTAGACGGATTAGCCTTCGGCAAATCCCGTCGACCATTCCACGTAGAAACCGCAGTGCTAGGGTTAGTCCTATCTTGTCGAAACACTATAAGACCTCTTAAGCAGTTATTCTATTTACGTAACCAAATACTGTCACTTTAGAAGCAACCGCAGCAGCACCTTTAACGAGTAGTCCTGTACTGGATTTACCAGACAGCACCAATCCGGGTACTATTAACTGAAGTCCGCCTTCTGCGGTGACTGTATATTCAATGAGATCATCTGGATCATCTGTTCCACCAAACTGAATCGTAATCTTACGATCCGTTCCATCGGTGTTGGAAGCGTAGAGCCAGATTTCGTCAAGCGTAGTTGCTGTTGTAGTTGTAGTGTGTATGTCCGTAAACGCACCACTATCAACAGCAAGTTCTATACCTGTACCATCTCCTGCACTGCCTCCGGGAGCCAGTTGTACTTTTGAATATGTTGCCATATTACCTTTCCTTTATTTAATTAAAAACCGAGTTTGTAAGAACGTTATTAGCGTCATTCCACGTAGGATCTCCAGCAGCAGCCCATTTAAGACCCACTCCAGAGATAGAAGAATCTGCTGTTAAAACATGACCATTAGTACCAACCGCTAAACGACCAGCAGTATCCGCTGCTGTACCAATGATAAGATCGCCTACAGCGTCTATTATACTTTTAGGTATTATTGTAGTATCAAGGGCTACTGTTCCTGTCGTATCAGGAAACGTAATAGTCTTGTCCGAACTGGGATCTGTAATAGCAAAAGTAGTAGTATGCCCATTACCAGTAGTAGCACCAGTAAACTCCAATGGACTAGCACCCTGAAAAGTAGCCTTAGCCTGAAAAGTACTAGTCTCCACTTGAAGAAGAGTACCCGCAATTGTGGTTTGAGAACCACTAACAGACAATGTGGGCGTTTGAGCCGCCCAATTAACAATGTTGCTAAAGTTAGCGTTCATTTGGGTGGCTACAATCTTTGCCCCAGCAGAGAAAGTATTAGGTGTTACTATCGCTCCCATTTAACGCAATCTCCTAGTTCTATACATGCCAACAACCGAAGTCACACCCCACTTGCCTGTAGCATCAGCAGCAGGAAATGACGCAAACCTCAAACTAATAGCCTTCGCTGTCCCAATTGACCCCCAACGGACAACCAAATACTTGTCTGTGGTGCCTTCTTGCGCCCATTCAGACGTATCCCATATACCGTTACCGGAACCAGTAGGGTCAGAATCCCAAGTAGCCTGCGTTATACCAGTAAAAGCACCTGATTGAACTTGTGAAGAAGACGCTAAATTGTAATCTTTGTATGCATACATGCTTAAAGCAACACTGTTATCAGACAGCAAAACAGTTCTTGTTTTGCCCCACCTTTTCAAAAACGTAGGACGATTACCTTCAAACCAACTGGTCTGATAATAAGAATTAATAACATTAACAGCAGAAGCACCATAATCGTCAGTGTCCACATTCTGATCTATTTTCGCTATCCGTATAGGCTTATACGCAGCCCCTGCCTCTATCTCAGATACAACCGCTATAGGAGAATGATCTTCTCCACTAGGACGATATGACAACATTGCACGAGCATTAATGTCATAACGCACCCAAGCACCCGTGTTACCTAAACTAGGATCCCACATAAACACATTTCTACGGTTTGCTTGTTGAGATTCAGAAATGTTCTCAGCCGACTGATAATCAACTGAAACCCACAGTTTCTCGTCATACCACATCAAAGAAGGAGCATTATCTAACGTTAAAGCAGGGTTGCCAAGATCATAAGTCATAGCAGGATATATACGTTCAAACACATATACAGGTTCATTGTCAGGGTTTTGTATCAGATACACTCCCTTTTCCGCATACCAGAAAAAGATCCCTTGTCTACCAGCCGTAGGCTGGCAACCATCACGGTTACCCACCGCTCTTGTAAGATTACGCACTTCAAAAGTGTCTCTATCAAAACCATAAATAGCGTAAACAGCGTTCTGTTTAAACACTAAAAGACGATCCTGATCGGAAATAATTCCCGTTATGAAATCTCCATCTTCACCCAAATCAATGTCTATATAATCGTTTTCGCTCCAATCATCACCATCATTAGTTTTAGAAAAACGAACCCGATTAGGATTATCGTCCTGAGTGCTTTCTGTTAAATGTGCTGCCCACACCATTTCATTCCATGTAGCAACATACCTAGCACAAGGGAAATAGCCGTTGCCATAAGCCCATATTCCCATAACAGCATTAGTTCCATCCCAACGCAACACACTATAAGCAGGTGTATTAGTAGGAGCAGTTATTCCAGAACCATTAGTGTAATAAGTAAAATTATTAAAAGTCACACCCTGTGGAGAACGATCACCAGTAAATTCCACATCCGCACTACCGCTCTGAATAGTGCCATCAAAATTACCATCAGCACCAGTGTTATACATCATCACTGTTGTGCCTTTTACACTGTCATAAACACTTGCCAAAACCTGATTCTGACCAGATTCATAATGAACATTCAAACCCGTAATATCATTAGTAATCGCAGTAGGATTAATACGCTTAATACCATCCCTGCGACGCACACCACCCCTAGGATCAACAGAAACATTCAACATCTCAGGAGATTCAGTCTCACCAAGATTAAACTGATCAGCCCTAAAGTTTAAACCACCAGTGAAATTAGATTTCTCATCATAACGGTACGATTCAGTAGTTGGAGGAGGAGGTAAAGATACGTTTAAACCCATTTACCATTCCCACGAATAACGTAAACGATTAGGAAGAATGGAATTGGCTCGCCAACGACTAGCATTAACAGAATTTAACAACACAGGCTGCGGAGCAGGAGTGTCCTCAAACCTAGCACGAAGATTTTCTAATTCGCCAATAAACTGGGCGTAATACTGTTGCCCCATACCAGCATCTTCCTGCTGTTGATAAGCCCTATAAATAGCGTACAACGCTAAAACATTGTCAAACGCTATAGGCAAATCAGGAGTGTCAGCATCTGATATCGCGTTACGATATATCGGTGTCTGACCAGCGAAATCAACAGCGTTACGGTAACCCCTGACATAAAGGGTTTCCACACCAGTAGGTGTGGGGTACAACCTGATTGATTGCCCACTCACAGCAGCAGAAGCACTACCACCTTGATTCCACATTGAAAAATAGTAAGGTGTGCCACCCGGAGTGCGATTCAAAGGATAAATAATATCCCCAACGTCGTAACCTATAAATTCTAAAATGTGGCTATCTGTTTTTATTGCAGCAACTTCTCTTAAACTCAGATTAGTTGGCGCAGAACCACCAGTAAAAGCAACACCATCATGTGTGATACTCATACCAGCAGAAATTTCTGCCATAGTATAATCTTTTTGACCATCCACTGTAGAAAACGACACAGCCACTTCATAAAACGGCCAACGTTTCTCTGAGTAAACAATCAGATCATACCCTTCACGAATAAATTCGTTCAAAGTAGTATCCGCTATATCCGTGGTGTCAATATCCACTACATTGCGCACATAAGTGCGCATAGTACTAAGTTGCAAAACAAACCCCTACTTGGTTTTAAATCTACTTACTTTTTTAGTAGGTGTCTTTACAGGAGCATTCTGAGGAATAGACGTATCCGCTACTCGATGAATTCTGCGTGATGGTCCAACAGCCTGAGGCCGTGGTGACGCATCCCGGAAATTCCTGCCAGCCGCAGGTTCCCCTGCTGGTCTAGCGTTTTTCTTATACGCATGCTGTTCATACTTACTCATAATAAACTCCTGTAAAAACTACCCCTATGCCATCAAACTATGCAGGTGTTATACCATACAAGTATGCTTGACGGGCGCGGTTACTTGTAGTTAAGTTGCCGTAGCAAAGTATCTGAGAGTAAACCGCATCTGTGTCGGTTGGGCGCACAAACGGAGTTGGTTTAAACCAAACGTCGCTGTGAGCCACTAACTGAAGGTACTTGGTGTTAAGCATGTACATTTTGCCTTCACCTTCGAGAGTACCATCAAATGTTATAGGACATCCCTTGAAGAGAAGATTTTGGAATCCACCATCAGCCATGTCGGTGTCAGTGTACCTAATCTGTCCATCAAGAAGACCTTCATACGCTTCGTACTGAGCCTGTCCTGTGATTATAATTGTTGGTTGGTCATTACCAACGGAAGCATCATTATATGATGTTGCCATTTTTGCAAGAGTTATTGCTCCACCTACGTTTTGAACTTGTGATCTCCACCACGAGTTGTCTCCGTCAGTAGCGTCAATACCCGCAAGAGCGGCTGAACCGTCGTCATTACCAAGACCTACTAGAGCCGCTAGACCCATCCAGTCTTTACCACCATTGCCTGTGCTGTTACCGAAGAACATGGTATTCATGTTTTCAATAATAGTTTCCTGAGTTTGGAAAATCTTTCCCTCAAGAAGGTCAATGATTTGTGCTTCACCATTATTCTTGGCTTCTTCAATACCGTTGATTGTTACGGTAGCAGCATACTGTCTCCATGAATACTCAGCAGCGCTAATGCCTGTTTGAGCAGTTGTGGAAATAGTATCTGTACCAGCGTAAGAACCAGCAGTAGAGTTTGTGCCATAAATAATTGGAACAACGATATTCGCACCACCTGAAACACGCCTAATTGTCTGACCATTTGTCAAAGCGTAGAACAGTGGTCTAGCCGTGAAAATATTGTCAGTCAGTTTAGGGATATAGTTTTTCAGCGTGGTGGAAAGAATCTCGTCAAAGTTAGCGTTACCCGCTGCCATTTTTCTTTACCTCACTAATATCTATGGTTTATTTAGCAGCCAGTTCCCTTTTAGCATTTTCAAATGCTTCGTGAACCGAAGACGGCTTATCGATAGTTGAGGTTGAAGAACCCGCCTGTTTAGAACCCGTAGGTTCCACAACTGATGCGTCCCTCTTTGCTTCTGTACGTTCCTGTTCTTTTTCCAATTTGTTTGCTTTATCCGAAACTTCACCATAACGCAAATGCGTTAATGCGGCTTCTAAGTTTCCGATCTTATTTTTTAATGCATGCTGAAAAAGTTCAGATTCGTCAAAATCCCCGTACTTACCTTTTAAGTTGTCAACTTGCTGCGTTAATGCTTGTTTTTTATGCAAACGATCATAACCATCAATCCGCGCTTCAAGTTCCTTGATCTTCTTATCCGAGTTATCTGAAGTATCCCAACTGTCATATTCCTGTTGGGCTTCCTCAGGTGTAACCCCGAAAGCCTCACCAAGAGCCTTGATTGTGCCATCTGGATCTGACTCCAAAGACTGCACTATCGCTTCTGCTTGCTGTAACCGTCTACGTTCGGAAGCCAATTCCTGCGTCTTACGTGTGTAATCCGACTGTCTTTGGTATCCGTCCCGAAGTTCATTAAGGCTGACCTCTTGATCTACTCCATCCACCTTAACAGCGTATGTTTCACCAGAAGGTTCCTCTGAAACCTCAACTGAAGACTCTGAATTGTCCACTTCCGTGGATTCCATTACATCCTCACTCATATGTATTTCTCCTTTGGAGTCCTAAGGGTTGCTCCTATTAATAAATAGCGGATTGTCCCGCTTTATGATAAATCAGGTAACCCCATGTCCATTTGTCCACGGAGTTGATCCACCAACTGAGGCGGTATTTGCCCCATACCTGCTTGCATCCCACCACCCATGCCACCCATCTGAGGAGCAGATCCGGGTACAGCGCCTTCGGCTTCTGGAACTCCGGGTGTCTGCTGCATCAAATACCTGTCAGGGTCTTTAATGTCGAACGCATTTTGCAGCACATAACGTGCTATAGCCGCCGGATCAATAATCGTACCGATCATCGGAGCCATCGCATTCATCAAAGCAACCGCCTGTTGCTTACGCACAGTGTCATTTATTGGCTGTGTAGACCCAGCCTCAACACTAAAATCATATTCGCCTACAATGTCATCCCTGCTATAAGGAACAAACAAATCTGCACCAGCCTTAGCAGTAACACGCACAACATGTTCACCAGTCATAAACTGTTGCATAACCTGAATAACACGACGAGCACATTCACTAATACCAAGTTCAACAATCGCCAACTTCTCAGAGACTCTCGCATTACCAGCATCAGCAATAATAGACGCTTCCGTAGCAGTACGCCTAATTTCAGGCATCTGACCACGCGCATACTCAGAAACACCAGAAACAGTATTAATGTCCTGCTCAATAATCGCAGACATATTATAAACCTCAGGAGACAAAGGAGTTTGAGGCATCGGAATGACAACCTCACTTAAAGGCTTGTTCTCATCCACAACAGGAACAAGACGACCATCTTCGTCAGATTCTAACGCTTCACGACCTTCAGGACCAAACGAACGCTCATGGTATAAATACTTTCTTGCGTAACGTTTACGAGCATTAACAAGTTGTGTACGAGTCATATCTAATTCTAATTGCAGAGACTCAATTGATTCCAAATCGCCCATTGGGTAAAAATAGTCAGGAACATCATAATTGCGTAACATCACAAAAGGCTGACCGTAAGCGTAAGGCATAGGCATCGGATCGACAAGAAACTCGTCGCTTTCTAAAGTGAACACAGCCATAGTGTTTTCTTCAATGTCATAAAACTCGTAGATCGCTACTCGATCCACCTCAGTTAAATACTCTTCCTGAACAGTTCTATCGGTGTAAGAAAGAGTAGGTGAAACCCTAGAATCAGGAGTTAACCTTTTACGAACACTAGCCTTGTAACGTTTATCCTTTTTTGCTTCTTCAACAGGGCGAATAACTTTTTGACAAATCCACTGGGCATCATCTAAGCATGTAGCCTCAGGGTCGATATACATATCAAAAGGAGAAATCCTTTCAATAAACGGTTGATCTTCTACAACCTCCATTGAACTATCAGGAATACCAGCAGCGATCTGCTCATCGTTAGGCAACTCTGTTGCCAACGCAGGATCTTCTGTTGCTAAAATGTTTGCTTCAGCAACAGCCTCATCAAACATGATGCCACGTTCTTCGTCACTAAGCATTCTTTCCTGCTCAACAAACTTCCAACCAACCTTCAACCATCCGTGACCAAAAATTAGAAAATCTCTAACAGACCTTTGGAAAGGTTTACGAAAATCGTGATGTCTCCACGCATAATTAGTTATCGCTTCAACAAACGCTGCTCTGTCCTGATCTTCAGGTTCATTAGGGGAAACAACTATTTTAGGGTAGTTAACAGAAACACTAGGTGCAATAACATTAACAGTGCTAAAGGCAAGATTAACTGCAACTAAATCATTGTTATTGATCGTAGTGTTAGGCCAATGTTTG
>Ga0080013_1004635_pt1 | contig 13386 bp, 14 predicted proteins | sample ETNvirenome_6_85_FD_69236 | JGI IMG/M metagenome (GOLD analysis project Ga0080013, IMG submission 69236) | Marine viral communities from the Pacific Ocean - ETNP_6_85 (SPADES assembly) (version 2) | ecosystem: Environmental > Aquatic > Marine > Oceanic | place: Pacific Ocean | collected 2013-06-19 | reverse complement strand
TCTGTTCATGTGCTATCAGGTAACCATAGCAAGAGGCAACAAAGTCTCCCAAAACAGTTAGGAGAAAAACAGCAAGGTATTTCTTCGGTGTCATTATCATTAGAAGTTCTCCAATTCTTCAGGGAAGAAGAGTTTCACTAGATCCATGAGACTCTTAGGGAGGACTTCGTTATACAGGTGTGCCATGATTTTTGTATCGTACACATTCACAGGAGAAATACCATACTTGAGGAGGAACTTAATATCAAACTTACAGTTCTGGAGTATCTTCTTATTGGCTTGATTCTCCAGCACCCACTTCACATGAGTACCCAGTATACTAGCAGATTCTTCCTTAATAAAAGGACTTTCTCGATGAAATATTGGAATAACCCAATTTCCTTTGTGAGTGCTAAAAGCTATGGTCATAATGGTGTCTGTTAAAAAGTTAAGCCCTGTGGTCTCAATGTCACACGCTAGGTCATCGCTAGTTTGGGATAATTCATCACAGACCTTCTCAACATCCTCCATAGTAGAGAGGAGAGTGTAGTCGAAGTCTGCCTTGGTTGTATTTCCAAACACATACTTATCAACAGAGTTCTTAATGTCCCTCTCAAAGAGAAACTTATTCTTAGGTTCGACCACTACCTGATAGGGGTGATACAGAGGAACCACATTATAATCTTCGTACTTGTACAGGGACCCTCTCTTGTTAGTAATCCCAGACTTTTTAATAAGCATCTTCATAGCTAGATTACCACAAACAAACACCAACTTGGGTTTGTAGCTATCTATAGTACGAAACAAATGTTCTCTACAAATCTCCCTATCTGATGGGGTCATGTCAGCATCTTTAACACTAGGACACTTAACTGAGGGAGAGAATGCATACGAAACTTTAAGTGGGACTATAATATCTTCGATGAGATCTTTTGCTTGTTTAGGTAGGGGGATACACTTCCCATTATTTTTACAGGCATAGGACTCAGTAACAAATAAAACATCTACAGGCTTAACATTCTCATAATCAACAATACAATGTTCAGACTTGTTGATCTTAAGAATGGAGCAGCCCTCACATAGAGGGTTGATACCAACTCCGCTCTCAGCGTACAAATTATTCAGGTTCATGGTGAAACATTACATAGACAACGACAGGTTTGAGGAACTGATCTTATTATACCAGACAGAGCCAAAAAAACATGAGGAAGAGCTATTTTCTATGTTTGATCTGTTAATTCAAAATATACTAGTGTCATATGGATTTGCTGTAGATTTAGATGATGCCAAACAAGAGTGCTTTGTACTTATTCTCAAGACCCTAAACAAGTTCAAGCCAGAGAATGGAAAAGCTTTCAATTACTTCACTACAATTATAATGAATAATCTCAGACTTATCTACACAAAAAATAAGAAATACAAAGAGAAGTTGGACGCTTACGAGGATCTAATGCGAGGTAAGTTTAGTTAACTATATCTTCTCATAGCTAACAACGCATACCCTACAATATCCTGGTAAGGGTTCTCATCGAAGGCATCTGGATCATTAGCTATACGAAAAAGTTTATCTAATATCCTAGCAATCGTAAGGAGGTCACCATACTGATCTACTTGGATGCCGTTAGGAAACATTTCCTCCAAGCATCTCCCACTCCTACCAAAGGAATCACCATAAGCTTTCTGCTTATCCTCAACAAGCTTCCCCACCATAGACCCTATATCTGAGTAGGTTCTTTCAGAAGCCTTCTTCGTATACTCTCCTTCCATTATTTCTCCAAGCGTAGTCGTCTATAGATGTCAGTTACATGGTCAGTGACGGTTAATCTCTTGTCCCTGCCTCTGCCCTCTAATATTACCAAGCACGGTGTCTTTTTCACACTCCAAATCACAAAACTATGTGGAGTGTCGAAAGAATTGATAACTGACAGAGAAACTTTAGGTGGTTTGTTTTTAATAGCTTCCAATACATTATCGGAAACTGTGTCCCACAAAGAGGTAAAGAGAAAAAATTCCCTGTTGCCTCGCGCTCTCTGATCTTTAATTAGTTTATTTAGTTCGTTCTCTTTTGATAGAGTTCTCAATTTTAATTACTCTTCTTCAGGAGTGTTTGGTGAATCTATACCTAACATATCTCCCATGGACTCACCTGTATCCCCTGGAATTTGTACATCTTCATCTACCTTTGCCATCTCTTCAGATATTTTAGCTGCTAGATTAGTTTCAAGCGTAGTAAGACCTAGAAAGAAAATGGACTTAATAAAATTCTCCTCACTTATCTGATCTGGTTTTGTTTGATTTCTAAAATTTGTGAAGGCTCCAGTCTCCTCCCTATTTAACTTAAAAGTAACTTTCATACGACTCCTGCTCCTATATTCTGCTGTAGTGGTCCAATTATCAGGAGACAACTGACCTACCTTAAAATTATGATCCTTTTCGTAAATATCTAATATATTATCTGACATAACCTATAATAGTACAGCAAGAGGACGAACCTAATGAAAGATACATATAATTTAGACAACCTTCGTAAGAAACCTAAGCGTAAGAATAGTAAGGCTAAGGGGTCAGCATTTGAGAGGAAGGTAGCAAAGCTTCTTAATGAACACTTTGAAACAACAGACTTCCAAAGAACCCCTGGGTCAGGTGCATTCGCTACTACCCATAAGCTACCAGACCACCTAAAAATCCATGGAGATTTGATAACTCCTAAGAATTTCATCTATACCATCGAATGTAAGAAGGGTTACAACGATCTGGACCTATACTCCCTACTCAATCCAAAATCTAAGATCTATGAGTTCATCAAACAGACAGAAAAAGATGCTGAAGAAGCAAATAAATCAGGATTAGTGTTGATGGCTCAGGATCGTCGTGATATTATAGTTTTAATTAAGCAAGATAGCCATATATGTAATCAACTAAAGCTTAACAATAAAAGAGTGATATACATACTGAAGGACTATGCCTTAACAGCATTTAAAGATCTACTTAGTGTAGATAGGTCTTTATTCTTTAATTAACTGACTAAACATTAACTGTTGAACTTCTAAGAGCTTGTTCATAAGTTCCGTTGAAGAATATTCTATACTGTCATTAGTAGGTTTAGCTTTAGCTGCTGCTTTTTCTTTAGCTCTTCTTTTAGATGCCTGTCTTGCATTAAGATGAAGGGTTCCTCCTTCCGCTTTACCTTTATTAGATGCATGTTTCATACTTAAGGCACCTATGTTGAACCCTGTCTCAGAGAAAGATATTTCTCCATCCCCTAAAGGATCATCAGAATCCATAAACCAAGACATTTCTTCTGTAAGAGTTCCATTCCTCTTAGAAATATGCTTAGTCATCTCTTCCAGATTCATTTCAATGTCATTAGCATCATGTATATCATGTCCTGCTCTAACCATTAAGAAGGCTAAAGCATGTTTGGATGCTTCTCTCCGTTTGGGGTCTGGAGACCTTAATCCTTGTTGTAAGCTACCAAGGAAATACATATGCTTTATTCTACCCTGTACACCCTCTAAATTATTTTCTTCTCTTGCATTATTAGGAGAAATAATACTAGAATCAGTCTCACCCACTCCCTGCTGTGTTGGGCCTTGAGGTTCTGGGACATATGTCCCAGAATACTTATGAGGGAGCGAAGGCATAGCAGCAAACAATTCTCTTTGTATTTGAGTATTAGTAAGAGTACCACTTCTTTGGGTGTCTCTTAGCCGATCAAAATTTTCAAAGCCTTTATTCATCCTCTCAAAAACATCATACATTGCGTTCTGTTGAGATTGATCCATTCCTAACAGACCAAAAGAGGACTGGTTCCAATCATGATGTTCTACTGAGTTTCTTTCAGTTACAATATCACTAACTATTCCCTCAGGTCTACCAATAGTAGCCATCTTGAAGCCACCTGTTAAAGTATGTTTAATGGTATCAAACCCAAGATAAACTTCTGTATCATCATCAAAAGACGGGTCCATACCAAACTTCTTTTTCAGTGCTTCAACAGTTGTGCCCCCAAACTTTGCTGCGTCAGCTAAGGACATAGCATTCTTTTTATTTGAATGGTTCCATTTTTGAGCCTTTGCAGGATCATCAAATATTAGGAACTGATCTGTCTTAACACCCTTCTTGCCCTCTTCTGCTGTACCCCCATATCTAACGGCTGCTATAGCCCCAGACTCCCTAACAGCATCTCCCCTCATTATAAACATTTTTCTGACAAAAGATTTAAAGTCTTTCCCAAGATTTGCCCTTAAGAGTTTCGCAGACTTAATAAATTGTTCACATTCAAGGGTAGTAGCTACATCAGCTTCCTCTGTTGCCTCAGAAATTCTAGCTCCTATCTGTAAATTATCTCCCCATTGATGGCGCAATCCCTCATATAGTTTTACAGCTTCTTCTGTCTGCCCAAGATTATATAACAGCATCATCTCATCAGCAGTCTCAGTAATATCTTTTGTAAGATTCTGAAGCTTACCCGTGGATAATTCACCAAGATCCCTCTTCGTATATTCAATAGTAGGTACACTTAAGTCTTGATCTTCTAATCCCCAATCTTCTTGATTTTTTTCAACCCATGCATTATAAGACTCTATCATAGAGATTAATTCAGGTTGTCTACCACCATCAAACTCCACAGCATCTGTCTCACCTGGATATCCTGTACTTACATATAATCTTGTCTTACCTTTAGAATCCTCTACCAATCTTAAGTTGTCTCCCAACCATGTCATTGATTCAAAGTTTTCTTTAGGATCTTTTAGAGAAGTTGTTATCCTATCCATAGCCATCTTAAGAGTAACTATGGCACCTTTTAGTTGTTGTTGATCAGGAATAAAGGTCTCCCCTCCAGGCACACCTAAGTCCTCAAATTTAGCGGCAAGAGTCTCCCCTCCTTTACTAGTATTAGAAACTACACCAAAGAAAGATCTCTTTGCATGAACATTTCCAAAATCTCCTAAGGGTTCTACCCCTTCTATGTTATTATAAATTTCAAATAAAGAATCTAAATTAAGTAAGAATTGTAATGTATTATCCCCGTCTTCTGTGGGAAAAAGTTCTACTAAACTTGCACCTGCATGTGAATTTAAGAATTCTTGGGCTACTGGATCTTCAGCATTAATGCCAGGGATAGTAGATAGATTGTCCGTCCAAAGCTGCCTAACTATAGCTGTTCTTAAGTCCTCCATAACCACAGGGTTAGTCTTGCAATTCTTACCTACAACAGTTCTCTTTCCCCACTTAACGGTGCCTCCACACGCAGTAGTAATAGCAGCCGTTGATTGGGCTCCCCCATCGTCCCTAGCCCCAGAGTTAGACCCTATGGTGCCCTCCCTTGGGGTGGGCGTAGCTATCTGTTCCAAACCCAACTGTTGCCCTACTCCCTGAAGATCAACATTCCCTGTAACAAGCTGTCCCGTTAGGCGTATAGCTTCTGAGTTAGTTCCTGGGAACATAGAGTCTAGTACACTTATCGTATTATTTATAACGGTTAATGCTCTAGAGGAACTCTCCTCTTTCCCTTGTGACAGAGTGAGTAGCTCAGAATAGGAAATAGTATCCTTACGGGACTCTTTGTTCCAGACTTCATCTAAAACTACACGAAGCTTCCTCTTCTTAAGAAGTGAATAACTATTTAGTAAGTCGTTAAAAAAATCCATGGTGAAAGTAAAAAACCCAACCCAACCAAAGACACAGGCTGAGTTGGGTTGTCATTCTATTTATTATAGTTAACTAATTTAGACAGTATCCCCTCTCTGGAACAGGAAATCATAACGGAAAGTTACTGAAACAGTATCGAACTCGTTAGTGGAGTAGTTTTTCTCAGCTTTATTAAAGCTCTTAGGATACACTCCCCTAAGTTCAACCATTGAAATCGGTTTCATCTGCCCATTCAATTCTAAAATTTCTACTTTAGACTTAAAGGATCCTGGTGTGTTTAAAAATGTAGAGGTCATCTCCCCAGTAGTCGGATCATAAATAGTTTGAAAGTATTTGTATAACTGCCATCCAGCCTTAGTGGCTAGTAAGTTATCAAAAGTTACCTCAAGCTCTCCATAAGAAGGTCTACCTGGATAGTACACAACATCGTTCACTCTGCTAACAGGAATGTCTTCCACAGATACTTGCATCCCATTAACTTGTTTAGCAGCCAAAGTTAGTGGCTTACTAAAACCTAACGGGACCTCTACCTCCGCTGGAGGATAAAAAGTTATCTCCCATTGATAAGCTCTGATGGAATCTAAATCTTGAGAAACCACGGGAAGACCTTTTGTTTGATTTAGGTCTCTGTTTAATGCTTGTGAAGCGTAATAAGAACTTTTAGCCATAGTTTAATCCTCTATATCTGTGCTGATTGGTTAGTTAAGTTAAGTTCAAAGACCACCACTTCAGCAGTCTTCGTAGGTTTAAGGAGAACCTTGCACCACATTTCATTTCTATCCACCCTAACAGCGGTATTAGTAGTTTCGTCACAAATTACTTTGTAATCCACCAAGCCTCTTCTTCTACGAATGTCATCCATAAGAGGGTCTACCACGCCAACTATCTTTTCCCAAGTAGTGGAATCATTAGGTTCAAACACGAATCTTCTAGTAGAAGAAAGAAGAATTTTTCTAACTTGAATTAATAATCTTCTTACATTAACTCTATCAAGAGCAGTAGAATCTCTTTGAGCAGTTCGTTGCCCGAATATCATTATACCTTGTTGTGGGAAATTAACTATCGGGTTTATAATATTTCCACCACTATACATGGAGTCTCTATCACCCTGGTTAACACTCACTTCCACATCAGTTGGCTTAGTAAGAGATCCACGCACAACACCAGCAGGAGCGAACCAAGGATCCCCAACCTCATCGGTGTAAGCCATTTGTCTTACAGCATAGATAGCAGGGTCATACCAACGATCTTTAGCTGCAAAATTATCGTATGTCTGCACCCAGGGCCAGTAAACAGCAGCGTAGTTACTCGCTATAGCCGCAGTCCTCTCACTTGATTGCCCATTAGACCAATCAATAGCTTGTTGAACAGTAGCTAACCCATAAGGAGGAGCCACCACAGCCAAGAAGTTTTGTGAAGATTCAGCCAAAGTTATTAACGCATTTTGAACTGTTTCCGATGCAACACCTGGGATAATCCCCATAGAGATATTTAAAGTGTCATCGTCAAGAGCATAAAGACCAGTTTTAGTCGCAACTGCCCCAATAAGAATAGAATCAGTTTCAGCCCCAGCAGTACCCCCAGCTAAGGAATAAGTACCTTGGACTGGTTTAATAAATCTAGCATTTATGCTTGTTTGGGCTACACTATTAGCGTCTTGCCCATGAAAAGTTCCAGCAACAAAAGAAGCAAGTTGAGATTGGAAGGTAGTTAGTTCAGTAACGGTAGCGTCTAGATCAGCGGCAGCAAAGTAAGCCTTTACATATTGTGATTTAAGATCAGTAGCTCCTGTATTAATCATGTTCTCTGCAAAATTGCCAGAAGCTAATAGAGAAATTTTATAAGATTCAGCAACATTACCCTCTCTGTTAATCTGAAGATTAACATTTTCTCCTCCAGTCCTTAGGACTTGAGCAGAATACCCACTAGTAGAACCGTCAGATTTAGTACCTTCATTGTACCCAATTCCTGGATATAAACTTTGGACACTGTAGGAAGCTCCATTAGCTCCAGTAGTTTCTAAGGATATTCCATATGAAGTGATAGAGGACGCAGCAAGACCAGAGGTTGCTCCGTATGAATCAACACCTCCCAGTACAGGCCACCCATCAGCCATTGTTCTACCTGACCCACTAAACGCTGACGCTGTAAGAATAACTCCAGAACCAGAATACCCTGCTGTCACCCAAGTAGAAGACAAGTCAGTACCATCATAATAAGCTCCAGCCGCAGCACCATCTAAGGATCCACCGATTATTTTCTTAAGTGCGTAAGCTGCTTTGTTTCCACCACCACCAGACGCAACCGTTCCAACAGGAATATCAAACTGTTTAGGGGTATTAAATACATTAACTCCATCAACTGCTATTTGAACATCCAAGTAAAGAGAACTAACAGAAGACATACCAGCATCAAGGGTCATACCTATGTGGGAGGGTTGAGTGCCATCACCCTCAACCCCATAAGCACTAACCATAAAAGAAGGGCAAGAGCCAAGAGTCACATACGAAGACGCATCAGCAGCAGCGGTATCAGCAGCCCTCACAAAGTACATAGAGTTAGTAGCCTCTAAAATCTCTAGAGACCCTTCTAAACCCTGACCAGTGAGTTGTTCTGTAGGACTACCAAAGGACTGTATTAACCCTTCTTGAGAAGTAATTAAAGTAGCATCATTGATAGGACCTTGGTTAGCAAATCCTACTACCCCTACCACAGAAGGGTTCACCGATGTAGGATAATTGCTTAAATCCTTCTCAACAACATATACTCCAGGACTTACAAAGTTAGCCATTATTTATATCCCTATGCATTAGTAATTTTTAAAACTCTTCTTTTCGCTAAGTTTTTAACGGTATTTGTCAAAGCAGAGTCTGGAACTGCAATAAATTCTCTGGGGGAAAGCCACCGTCCAACTGGTCCTGTAGGACCTTTGATGATTATGTGTATCCCTGTGTAAGAATCATTTTTAATTACTTTCATAAGTATTCTCCTATCTGTATTTATCCACTGTAGCAAATTTAAGTGTATTATTTTTTTAAGAAACCCATACCTCAGACGCTATCTTTTCTATCCTGCCTGTAGAGGTAACCTTAAATCTTGGGCTAGGTATATAAAGTTCAGCCTCCACTGCAAAAGATTTCCTCAAAAGCCTATCCTCTCTATCCCCATCCACCAAAGTACTACTAGTACTCTCATCCTTAAGAAAGACCTTTAAGTTATCTGTAAAAGGAGTAATTAGTTTTAGGCTGGGGTTAAACTTTACTCGTATATTTTGAGATATTTGATCCATATCTTCCATATACTTTGTCCATAAATTAACAGAATAGGTTATAGTAACTGGGACATCTGCCCTGGATATAACCCTTTCTGACCTTTGTATGTCATCATTCCATACTGAAGATTGGATTAGTATATTATCGTACCTCCTCTTACCCTCATCACTCTTAGCTCCTGACTGATGAACCGTAAGGATAGGAAGTATCATAGTATTCTCTTGAAATTTTTTAGCTACTGCTCTTTCAGGAGCAGAATGGGTAGCCTTTACCCTTATTAACTTATTCTCTCCATCCAGATAATGTAGGGTGCCAAAGGCACTTATTAAAGATCTAATAACTTCTTTGTACACAAAAGGGGATAATGTAGAGTTCTTAGTAGCTTCTAAAATAAAGCTATTCCAAATACTATTAGGGGATCTCCCCGCAGGGGTAGTAGGCTCCCCCATATTCTCTGATAAAGAGAATAACACCTCAGGTATCTCCTTACCCGTGTATACATCTTCTCTACTCGTCAATGTTTATATACCCCCCTAAATCAGGACTTCTCTCAGGAAGATCATCGTTATGTATGCTCTCCGTATCACGAAGGAGTCTAGCTGAACAAGCCATGTGGAAAACCCCATATAGCTCAAAGCTATCCTCCTGAACCTCATAAACCTCATATTTTTGGTTCTGGAATCGAGGCTGGATGATGTCCCCAGCCTTGGGTCTCTCATGTAGTCTTTGTTCAATAGAGGACTTATTAAAGATGAAAATCTGCTCATTTTTAAGCTCTAATCCGAACTCTGAGAGGGTCTCCTCCAGAACTGTAGGATTGTAGTGACCATATACTAGAATAGGATCCACATCCATAACTTTATTCCTAGTTTCCATATAAGTTGGATCATAGTCTTCATTCATACGAAACTTATAATAATAAAGTTCTGATCCACCAAGTCTAATAATCTCATCATCTACCAAGTTAAATAAGTTAATATCGTTATTGGTTTGATCAAATAAACTAAGCTCTGTCCCCCCCAAAAGATCTGGGAGGGGTGGCATTGGTGTGGTTACTCTATATTTTTCAGACATTAGTAAGTACTAAACTTCGGAGGTTCTTCAAGCTCCGTTATTAACTCTTGCTGTAGGAGTTCTTTTTCTTGCATCCCTTCTTGTATTAATGCTTGTCCATTCATCTGGGCACCCCCAGCAGGACCAGGAATTACAGCATACTTACTCCTAATCTCTCCAAGCAACACTTTAGAACAAGCAAGAGCATATTTTTGGATCCAATTTAGAAATACAGGAGGCATAGTTTCTGTATTTAAATATCTATACTGAATAATAACTTCCTCTGGGGTAACAGAGGGGGGAGGATAAAGCTGAAGATACTGCCCACCTATAACATCCCAGGTTCCATCTTGTCCAAGTATCTTTCTAGTCATCTCCATAGTGGATTGCAGAAGATAATAATCACCTATACTAAAGTTATTAAAAAGATAATTATCCTGGAAATACTTGAGGAAAAAGTCAAATTCCAGCGTACCTGCCTGAGCTTGAATACTTAGTAAAGACTTCTTGTACACTACATTATAAAGATTCTTAATCACCCAGGAGGGAAGCTTGTACATATTAATACCAGCAGACGCATCGAATACAGCCATTTGATTAGACCAATATGGGGCATGGTAGTCTAATTTAGTAATGGACTCATCAATACAAGTTTTAATTTGGTAAGGGGTAAGCTCAACTCTTACGATGGGATGACCCATTCTAGCTAATACAAAACTATTAACGGTTTCTTCAAAATCATTAAATTCTACAGCATTTTGATCAGTAGTTTTATTAAGTGTATCGGTTTCAATTAATCCCAGGGGCTTATTTCCTAACATATTGTCAGATATAGGTGCCTTCGCCCCTGAATTTCCCCAACCTCGCATTATAGGATTACCTATCGTTGCCATCGTCTATAGTCTCCTTAGGTTTTTTCTTCTTTGCATACTTTCTTTTAGCTAGAGGAGGAATAGGCTCCTTAATTTTTTCATTAATTAATTTTAGATATGGATGTTCTATGCTTATACTAGACGATATTACTTGTTGAGGTCTTATCTCAAGTATATCGGGACCAGAATAAACCAACATCTTAAACCTGCATGTGCTTTTATAAGTATACATTTCCTACTTTATATAGCCCTAATACAAAAATAGAGTGGAGAGTTTTTCATCTCCACTCTATGTTAATTAGCTAAGTAGTTATTTAGACATCACTAGCAGCGTTCTCAAGCCAACCACCAAACAGGCCCTGAGGACCAGCAAAGCGAATAACACGATAGAATCTAGACTCAGGCGTAATAGCAGCTTTGCCATAACGAGTGATCAGACCTTTTCTAGGCTGGAAGGTGTTGGGATCAACAACTTTCGGCAGACCCTGGAGAGGAATGTACGGAGCGTACACATAACCAGCGTCCATAGGACTAGAACCTTTGTAACCCATGAGGATTTCGTCCTCAGGATACAGAGGATCAACATACAAGTCGTAACGACCCATGAACTTACCTACATAAGAAATACCATTCTTACCCATGTTGGTAGGTCCATCAGACTTATCAATGCCACCCTGAAGTCTAGCGGAAGACTCAAGAAGAGATGCAATCACAGGAGCGCAGAGAATCCAGTTACCAGGACCACGATGAGTAGTCTTGTAAATACTTTGAGAAGCAATGTTAATCAAAGCAAGTAAGTTAGCATAAACATCTCCAGCATGACGAGGAGCAAAGTTCAAAGTAGAAGAACTCCAGTCCATAAGGAAAACATTCTCCGTACTACCACCAGCAGGGTTAGTAGTAGAAGTAAAGTTACTTTGGAAGTTACCAAAGTCAGAGTCTCCCCCAGCCCCGTTTATTGTGGCAGGACCAGCAAAGTTATTACTGTTGCTCCAATCAAGGTTAGTTCTGTTGAAAGGAGATAGAAGACCAGTAACATCGTAAGCAATCATGCGAAGATCTTCGATGAGTTCACGGTCGATCTCAAGACGAAGCTCAGAACTAAGAAGTTCAGTAAGCTCACGCTCAAGGTCCATGTTGTGATAAGCCTTAAGATCTTGAGAAGCCTCAAGAGTCCAAAGGGCTCTCATCTTACGGGTACGAGCCACAACGGGCTGTTGCTCGATGTGGAAGGTCATGTCGGGAATGCCAGTACCCGTCAGAAGTTCACCAGCACTCATGGAGAATCCCCATGTAGTTTTGCTTTGTCCCATAGGGAAGTCAGCAATCATACCACCATAAGTAGCAGATGGATGACCCGCATTAGTACCAGTGATATCCAGATCAGCAGTGGTGAAAGTATTATTATCAATACTACCCCCAGGAGCCTCCCCAGGGTTTCCATCAGGAACACCAATAGCAGATGTGGTCATTCCACCCCAAGTAAGGTCGTACTTACTGTAGAGGGTTGTGGTTTGTACACTATCAGTTCTATCAGAACCAAGGTAGAAAATTTGTGAGACAGGGCCGCTCATGGGTTGAACGCCACAGATCTTATTAGCAAGTAATTCAGGGAAAACTCTACGAACAAGAGGGAATGCGAACTTCTGGAAAGTACCCAGATTTTGAGTCTGGGTTTGAGCCTCGTCAAGTCTTTCAGACATGATAGCTTTAGCTTGGTTTTCAAGAAGTTGAGCAGTCACTCTCTGAGTGTAGGAATCCTCAATATCTTCAAGAACGGGAGCCCACTTTGCCATTGTAGCACTATCAGCCCCAGGTTCCATAATTTCAGTATCAATCATAGGAAAAATCCTTATCAGTTTTTAGTGTTAGGCATGAAAGCCATAACATCTTCAGTTAAGAACGGATTCCCTTTAGTATAGTTGGGTTGGTCGTCCTCCACAGGTGCATCCACATTTTCAGTAATAACAATAGCTTTCTCGGTGGACTCGAAATTACTACCCAATTCTTCCTCAAGGGTCTTGTTGGACTCCTGAAGTTGAACAACTCCCTCGTTTAAAGCCACTACTTTATCTTCAAGATTAGTAATAACTCTTTCTAAACGAGAATTTTCTTTGATAGAGGAGGCTAATTCTTGAATAAGAACTTCATTATCGCTCTCCACTTTTTGTACATCTTCATTAACTTTATTAACTATCGGATCAAGATCATCTCTTTCGATTTCAAACGAAAGGACAGTCTTAATATCCTTAAGGGCTTGAGCGTCACGATAAATCTCATGGGACTCGGAAAGCTCATCAAGAGCAGCCTCTTGGATAGTATCCATTTGATGACGGAGGAATGCATGAACTTTATTCGTAAGCATATGCATCTCTTCATCAAGTCTCTCGGAAATAATATCTTGCATAACCTTACCAATCTCAGAAATAAGTTCCTCGCTCATTCCTTCGGGCAGTAAGTCTGCAATATCTTTTACTTTGTCTGACATAATTAAGTCTCCTATCTGTTTATATGTATGTACTCTACTAAAGTAGAGGTGTTTTTTAATATTTTTT
>Ga0080013_1004632_pt1 | contig 13390 bp, 16 predicted proteins | sample ETNvirenome_6_85_FD_69236 | JGI IMG/M metagenome (GOLD analysis project Ga0080013, IMG submission 69236) | Marine viral communities from the Pacific Ocean - ETNP_6_85 (SPADES assembly) (version 2) | ecosystem: Environmental > Aquatic > Marine > Oceanic | place: Pacific Ocean | collected 2013-06-19 | reverse complement strand
AGCTTGTTTCATTACATCTGTAATGCCACCTAGTTTGTCTTGAGTTGTAGTCATCATTGCATCTTCCATAGTATAGTCTGATGGAACTGATTGACCACCGGCATAGTATCCTGCTCTTCCACCATCTTTAACTCCTAAATATCTAAATTTAGTAGGATCTAAAGTACCAGCCATAGCCCCTGCTTTAATTCTCATCATTTCTTGTGCGTATGCATTTTTCGCTGCATCGTAATCAAACTTCTCATCTTCATCCTCTTCTTTACCACCCATGAAGAAAGGTAAAGCTGAAGCTGCAGCGATCCCTGTCCATGGATTTATTTTTTTGTACCATGGTAAGGCTTTAAATGCTTCGTCGCCCATTTCCCAACTTTTGGGTGCTTTACTTCTCATAAATAAAGCTCCTAAATTTTGTTTAGCATTACCCAAAGCAAATCTTCCAAATCCTGTTCCTGCTCCGCCAGGCATAAATGATCCTAGTCCAGTTCCTAAACCATACATTAAAGCAGCCTTACCTATCGGACTCTTTAAAACTTTCTTCGCAGCTCTTCCTATTTTTTTAAATATACTTCCTAAACCGTAAGCTCTTCTTCCAGTTTCAGTATCCATGATACCACCATACGCTGCCGGTATTCTTCCACCGTCTGCCCAAGATGTTTTGTACATGGTTCTTGGATCTACTCCAAACTTTTCTCCCCATGCTAAATTTGCTGCTGTTGGATCTTCCCCCACATAATAATCAAAAGGATTATTTACACCAGTGGTAAGTGATTCTTGAAATGCCGATGGAGTAGTCGTAGTCGCTGCTGTAGTTCCACCTCCGCCGCCTCCACCTTGAGTTAATCCTCTATTTCTAAAAACATGAGGATCTATGCCTCCCTCTCCTGGTCTTTCCCTGTAACCATACTGTAAAGCTCGTCCTGTAATAGGATCTTTTTCAGTAACATATTTTTCTAAGTTACCAATGTCTCCTGAATGTTTAATATTTGGAGCACCTTTGTACGTTGCCATCCAATCTCCATAGTTTAATACATTTGAAGGTTTCTCTATGTGAGGAAGATGCGATACTGTTGGTTCATAATTATATGCATCGCTTTCCCAAAAACCAAATGGATTTTCCTCATCTAAAGTAGATGGAATATTAGTAACACCGAGCTCAGATAAATAATTTTTATAATCTTGGTGATATCCTTTTACTTTTGCTTTATTGGGTCTATACAAGTATTGTTTTATCTGGCTCTTTATAGATTTTTTCTCAGCTTTTTTCTTTGCTTTTTCTTTTTGATCAGGACCAGTATATTTCTTTATATTTCCTATGTCTTCTAATCCAGATGGTCCGGGGTCATCGCCCCCTCCATGTTTAGCTGTTCCCATAGCACCTTTTCCCATTGCCGCCGCTGATTTTCTAGCATCGTCACCACGATATCCTGGTCTTCCTATACCTGGTTTAACTAACTGTGATATCCCACCATCATCTTTCTTAATTCTACTTCCATAGGTATCGGTCCAGTCTCTTGCGATTTCTGGTTCGTTAGCCCATAGGTATCTTCTTTGCTTTTCTGATTTGAAAGGCATTATCTTCTTCCTCTTAAAGTCTCGATTCCTTCAATATCAATATCTTCTAATCGCTCAAAACCTGGGTCTATATTTCTTCCTCCACCTTCTAGTCTAGGAGCAAAACCTGGGTCTATATTTCTTCCTTCACCTTCTAGTCTAGGAGCAAAACCTGGGTCTCTATTTTTTCTAAATTTTGGAAGAACCCTTTCGAAAGCTTCTTCTTTTGATAAGCCATGCTCGTTCATTAAATACTTTATCGTTCTTATAAATACAGATTCATCTACTCCTGTACTAATTCCTTCTTTTATACCTTCAACCATTTCTCCACCTTGATATCCCATTCTTCCACCATACTCTGCACCCATTCTAGGCATAGGCATTTGTTGTTGCATGGGTCGTGGTCCAAGGCTCCCGATTCCTTGTTGTTGTTCTGGTCCTTGTCCTTCGTCAGCTTGCATTTGCTGGAGGATTTGTTTCCAAACCCCACTTTGAAAAAATTGTTCAAAGCTTTGAAACTGGCCCTGTTGTTCAGGACCTAAAGCGTCCCATATCTGTCTAGCAATCATTTGTTCTTGTTGATGCTGTGGAGAAGCTTGAGGACCTTCGTTCCCTGTATATTTAATAGAAGGAGCGTCTGTCTGTAATTGTTCTGAAATATTAATATCTGTTATAGCCATATATATCCGTGTGTTTAAGGTTAAAGAGCAGGTATTTCTCCTGAGTTTATTATACTACTTTGTTTTTGCAAACAAATCAAGGGGTGGCATGATTACTCTAACATCTCTTCGCACATCCTCCTCTGGGATATTAGCCGCTTTCAAAGCTGCTTCATCCTTATATTTCTCCCCAGTTTTCTTGTTAGAAATAGTTGTTATTACTTCTTTGGGTTCTAGTACTTGCATTATGTTGTTACCTCTTTTTTAATGTTTAGATAGCTGACACCAAAATCAAATGAGTCTGCGCTACCTGCTTTAATTGTAAGGGTTGTACCCCCTACTACTATTAACGGTTGGGTTAATAATTCCACTGTAGTGTTTGCCGTTAAAGCTGCTGTTTTAATAGCTGTAAAAGCATTATTAGTAACGGTTACACTGGGTGTTCCCGCAGAAGTAACGAGTATAGATTTAATAACATAGGTTTCACTAACTAAAGGATTACCTGCACCAAACGGATTAAGTTCCGCATCGGTAGTATCATTATCTATTCCTACAAAGTCGTATTGGTTTACTACTGCCATTATTCCATAAAGAAGCTTCTAGCTTCTATCTCCTGTTTTAATTCTTCTTGAAAGGTAGTGTTTAATTTCTCCAGAACAGCATCTAAATCTCTTACTAAAGATTGTGCCACGTCTACTTCATATTCATTGCTTGCTCTAGTTAATGATTGTACTATCTTAGCCATTACCTTCTTCCTCCTGCATGTACATCTAACCTAAAAGTTCCCAGTTTCCAATTAGAATCTATTGCAGTGTTGGATATTTTTACTGCAACCGATCTGCCTCGTGCCCTGCACGATTGATAGTTAGTGGCTGAAGTAATAGTAAAAGGTCCTAGGGTAGAGCTTGCTGCGGTTTGATTAGGAAAATTTCTTAAGTCTAATTCAACGATTGTATTTCCAGATTGAGTTATAAAATCGGGTAAAAATCTGCTCACTCTCATTATAAATTCTCCATCTCCTCTAAAAGTAATTCCTTGTTTTTTGTCCTGAGTAATATCAAAATCTCCAGACAAAATATTGGCTGGAACAGCATAGGTAGTTCCACCCTTAACATAATTCACTCCTTTTTCATGTTCATAGTAAGTTGAAATTCCATCTGTATTTCCTACAGTATCACAGGTATCGGTCCCTGCATCATATGATGTAGCATGAGGTAAACCAAAGATAGCTGAATCTATCCAAGTACTTCTTGGAAAAATTGAACTAGCGTTTGTAAACCAAATAGGTCTAGATGGGGTTGAATCTAAATAACTATAAATGACACATCTATTAACCACGTTAGAATCAGAGGTTGGATAAAACCACATTACCTCTCCAAACAAGTTATTAATTCCACAATAAATAAATTGATTTGAAGTTGTATTGAGATCATCGTAAACATAGTCTTCTACTAGGCAATCCATCGATTCTAGTTTACCGGTAAATCTAAAGAAACCATTATCAGACATCCAGTACGCAGCACCATCTACTTCAACAGCTGCATTCTTTCCTATCAAACCACAGTTGGTTCCTACTTGTTCATAGGCGAAAGTAAAAGGTTGACCTACAAAACGCATGGTGAATAATGAGGTATCCGTCCATACATAAAGTGCATTTCTTCCTAGTTTAGATCCCATGATCCGTGAGCCGGCAGCCAGTCTTTGTGTGCCAGCGCTATTGATTGCAGTAGGTGCCCAGTCAGTTATATCCTCTTGAGAAGAGAATCTTAAAAACATATCATCTTGAGTACTTGTGTCTCCAATCGTGGTTTCAGTTCCAAATAAAACTAAGTGACGATCAGGAGTCGAGACTAACATATCTCTAGATGCTGTTGGTGCACCAGAAATAATTGTCGCTCTTGTAGTTGTAGCATTGGTTAAGTCTGAATCCCATTCAAAGACAGCTCCATTAAAAATTAAAGCTATAAGTGTAGATCCTAAATTGTCCAACGACCATAATCCTGGTTCAGCAACTTTATCAGTTGTAGCCGCAGCTTGACCCCATGCAGCATAGTCACTGTAATTAGTAACCGTTGCTCCATCAGAGTGAGCAGCTCTTGTTGTTCCTCGAGCAGCTCTACTTATTCCTGTTAGATCGCTTCCTGAAACTCCTGTATAAGAAATCTCTTCTGTGCCGACTTGAATATAATTTGTTCCTGTTGTTGGAAATCCTGTAACTGAATCTAAAGTAATGCTTGTTCCTGATCCTCCAGTTCCATAAACATTGTCTCCTAAGGCTCCATCTAAAGTTGTTGTTTGAGGATTGGTTACGCTACCACCAAACTGGGATATACCCCATCCATAAACTCCAACCTGTTCAGCTGGGCCTACTGGATAGTAAAATTTAACAGAAAGATCTCCATCAGTAGCGGTTGCGCTTGCAGTAGATCCCATTGTAATAGTAACCGAGGTAGCGTCTACTACTTCAGTTATCATAAAACTTTTATTATCAAAATCAGAAGCAGAATAACCAGACCCTGTAGGAACGGTAACACTTTCAAGAAATAAAATATCTCCTGCTGTCATTCCTGCGGTAGAGGATAAGGTAATTGTAAGAATAGCAGACCCACTAGTAGAAGCTAGTTTGTCGGTTAAGGCTCCGAAGTCAGTTTTAATTGGGTGAATGTCATAATACACCCCGCCAGAATATGCATATAAAATTCGATTGGTTCCAATGATGGCATATTTAATACCTTCTTTGTTAACCATTTGATGAAGAGCCCGAGCTGATCCAGTTAAAGCTTTATCTCCTAACTGGGCCCATCCTCCTATTTTTTCAGGTGTGCCATATCTAAAGCGAACATTCTCGCCTCCTGTCCATTGTGCTTCAGCTCCTGTAGGGGTAATTTGTTTATTAAATCCTGGTAAAAAACCTATCTTTTGCAGCATAAAAATCCTAATTTATTTTAGGATATACTATATTTACACCATATACAACGGTTAAGAAATATTGAAATTAACAGCTACACTAATTCTTTCGCCCTTGCTTTTAAAACTATTTACAAAATGAGCTAGCCCAGATGGAAAGATAAAGAAATCACCTACTTCGGGTGTAAATGTCTTCATATTAATAAAATGTTTACTGGTTTGAGCATTTATGAAAAAGTTTATATCACCAGGTTTGGCTCCACTTGTTTCAAAATCATCTCTTTCTTTTTTTAAACCTTTGGGCATTTTTAAATAAAAAACAGCAGAAAACTCACAGAGAGTATGGGTATGAATTGGATTTGATTCACCAGCCTTCATGTAATTTACCCAAGCAGTATCTAGAGCCAGATCATTGCAGGGCTCTTTATACCAGTGTTTATAGGCGTGTTTATATAAGATTAAATATGGTTTTAAAAGTTTCTCTAATTTTTTTTTATCTTTTATTAAATATTCTTTTTTAATTAATCCAGCTAGATTTTTATTCCATTTTTCTTTTTCATCTGTTTCACATAAACTTAAAAAAACTTTTAAATCTTCTTTCATTAAAGAAGATTGAAATAATAAAGGTCCAGTATAGTAAAAATTATATGTAAATTCTTTTTTCATTTATTTAAAATTAGGTCCTTTTATAAATAAAATTAAATTTCTTCTTTCACCTTTAGTCACAGGGGTTACCTTATGTCTTGAATGTGGTTTAAAAAAAATCATGGAACCTCTTTCTTTCCACTCAGGTACTTTAATATCATTAGTCATTTGTAAGATCAAGTCTCCTCCTTCAAATGGTTTTTCAGAAAGATTTATGTTTAACGTAAGTTTAATATCTACATAAGGGTTGTTATCCATATCTACATGCCAATCATAACCTGCTTTTTCATCTCCTGAATATATATTATATAAACAATTGTCTTCGTCTCCATAAGGCCATAAATCAAAATTGTATGCTCTAAGGTTTGCATCATAAGCTTTGTCTACTAATTTAGAAATATATTCTTTTAATTGTCTATAAGGAATTACATAAGTTTTTACGTTTTTCTTTGGTCGACCATCGGGATGGCGTGCCTGTTGGTTTTTTTCTTCTTCGTGAGAATAATTTGACATTATTAACTTGTTTAAACGTTTTATTTCTTTCAAACTTAAAACATTTTTCCACAACCAATAAGGAGGATGATTAGCCATTTTTAATTTCTTTTACAAAAAAAATCAGGTAGACCTAAATGAGGTCTCCCATCAAACAATATTGATTTTTTATTTTTAATGTTATAGTGAAGAAAAACTTGAGAGCATTCTTCACCTTTAAGTTCTTCTCGCCAATGTTCTAAGACAGATCCTGAAAAAATGAGCATATCACCTGGCTTAAGGGTGACTTTAATTCCTTTTGTGGTGCCTGGTACATAACCTTTACCTGGAACTATCCTTCCTTTTTTAGGGTCTGGTTCTAAATAAATGTCCCAAGGATCTCCTCCTAAACACACCGTAGTAGAAACTTCACAAGCAAAACGATCCTTATGGCGATGAAGAATGTCTCCTTTTTTATAATTACGAGCATAAGAATAGGTAGGAGTTAGTTTTAAACCTGTTTCTTTTTCCATTAATGGTTGAAGTTTTAATAATAAAGTTTCCATAGCAATATCTGCATAGTGAGCGTAGGTATTAGGAATTTGAGTATCGGTCCATACACCAAAATAATTAGTAAATGGTGATATAGATTTAGTATCAAACAAAGTCTTTGCAACTTGTTTTTTCATTGAAAAATAATTATTGAGAAAAAAACAAAGGTCTTTTGATATTGCTTTGCGTACAACGGTAAAGTCCGGATATTTAAATTTCATTAGGTTCCTCCCTCTAGTTCAAAGAAAAAAAATGATACAATAATATATTTAAGATTACTTATTGGTGGTGCTCCCCCATGAGTATGAGTATAACCAGCTGGAAAAAATACTACTTTTCCTACTTCTGGTTTAACTTTTATGTCCTGATACGGCAATTCTGTTTCACCGCCATCTCTAACATCATTGAGATAAAATACAGATGCTAATATACGACCTTGATCTCCTATAAAATTCTTTTGTGCCTCATAATGCCAGTCTCTACTACTATAATGTTCTCCAATTTCAACTCTTCTCAACTTCCAAAATTTAGCTTTATGATATGGTGAATGAGTTAAAATTGGAAATTCTTCAACATATTTGTCATATGCTTTTTGTTGTGCTTTTATTATAGTAGAAAGTTCTTCTTGAAATTGATTGCGATGTTCTTGCAAGAATATATCATGTGTAACTCTACCTCTGTCATCCACATACTCCTCTTTAACCTTTTCAAATTTATCAATAAGGTGTGCACAAAAATCTTTAGATAAAACATTTTTATATGCTCTAACAAAATTCTCATTTGGTTTAACTGCTAAATCAAAACTTTTTATCATTTATTTAAAAGGTTGTCCTAAGTTCCATATAACTAAAGAATATCTTGTGCCGCTTGTTACAGGACATACTCTATGCCACATAAATGAAGGAAATACCACCAAGGAACCTTTGGGTGCTATTTCTTTACACTTTCTAATGTTTGGTTCTTTATCTGGGTCCCGGTTTCTAAAATCAAATTCTAGTCCTCCGCCTTCATATTCACTTGGATCTGATAAATGAAGTACTATTGTTAATTTTCTAATTTTTCCCATAGGTAGGCCTTTTCCCTCGTATGGTTTTTCCGAACTATCAGTGTGCCAACCATAATATTGACCTTTTCCATATTTTGTAAATTGACAGTGTTCACTTTGATCCCATTCAAAGTTCCAACCTGCATTTTCATTAGCTCTATGAACATAGGGAAGAAGTTCGTTATAAATCCATTGCTCACTCATCCATACAACATTGGAATCTCTCTTCTTCTTTATAGTTTTAAGTTCGTCCTTTGTTATAGGATTTTTTGTTAAATCTCTATTTAAGTTTAAGTCTCCAGTAAGAGCTTGTTCCTCTTTTCTTAATTTTCCATATCTAAGAATGTCATCACATATTCTATGTGGAACTGCACTTGAAAAATACCAATATTTATTATCTAGATTCATGACACCATTACGTACGTAGTTGTTAAAAATATATTAGTTTGAAAGGAAATATTTTCATTAATAAAAAATTTTAAATATGAAGGAAATAATAAAAAATGGTTATTCTTTATTTTAAATAAAGATAATTTTTCAATTCCTCTTTTATCCTTAGTTTCTATAATAACGGATGAATCTTTATCAACATCAACTCCATAAATCATAACATAATCAGGAGAGTCTTTTATATTTACCCGATCAATTGAATTTCTAAAAAAAGATTGTTGTTTTGGGTCAAACACATTTCCAAAAGATAGTCGGGGACTTATTGTAATTCTATGATCCAGATATATATTTTCACTTATGTACTCTCTTAATAAACTTAAAGTTTTTGAAGTAGGAACTTCATAATCAGAATATGCATAATGATAAGGATTATCACTTATAGTCTTGTGATGTAATTTAGAATTTAAAATTTCTGATTTAATTTGATATCTATCAATTTCATAATGTTTAGGCATTTTAACTTCGCCTTCAAACAAACAAGTTTCTGATAATATCTTTTTATTCATACCTTTATACTTTCTATCCTATATATTTTTTACATAAAATTCAATATAAACTAATCATATTTGATCTAGATCAATTTCGAACTAATAAGGATTTTGAGTTAGTTTATAATTTTGATTTTCCTCGTCCCAAATATAGTATTTTCCCTGATCTTTTTCTTCTTGAGTAAGTTCCGGAGCATCTCCTGTTGGAGATACCCATCTTTTTTCTGCAATATTTTTAGTCCAATTTGCAAAGGGCATTCGTGGCCAAAAAATTTGATTTGTAGGATCCCATTCCGATCCCATTAACATAGGATATTTTCCTTGACCATTATCCCAAATCCATTGATTAGCTGGCCAACCAGTAATATTTTCTAAAAAAGCTTGACCTAGGGATTCTTGTTTAACCCCGTCGCCGTCTAATAATTGTTTATCATCTACCTTTAATACAGATAATACTACATTAGCTTCGTTTAGTTTTCCAAAGGATGCCATGTTTATTTATATTTATACCTTATTATAACAACGCCTGAACCACCGGCATCAGAGACATTTGAAACGTCTCCTTTGCTTCCTCCACCGCTGTTTGCCGCACCAAAATCTGCCGGCGTGGGAGCAGGATTATAAGGATTACCTCCTCCTCCTCCAACTCCTCCGCTTGTAGGAGATTGACTAGGAGCACCACCTCCAGCATAATATTGATATGCTGGGTCTGGACCTGGAATTCCAGATGTTGCACTAATTTGTGTTGCAGCGCCCGCTCCACCAGATCCACCAGGGTGTCCAGCTCCAGCTACTGTAGCTCCGCCACCGCCCGCAGTATTTGTTCCGGGGCCTCCGTCAGTTCCTTCAGCAGGTGTATAACTTCCAGCGTTTCCGCTTCCAGCAGATGAAGAACCAGGTTCTCCTCCTCCGCCACCGCCGGATCCTCCTGGTTTTCCAGAAGTTGACGATCGGCCTCCACCGCCTCCTCCGCCTGAGGATGAGATAGTAGAAAAAGTAGATACGCTTCCTGGTTCACCTGCACAGCCGCAAGCAGGTGGGCTGTTGGTTTGACCGCCTCCCGCGCCAACTGTTATTGGGTAACTTGTTTCTGTAATTGGAATTGAAGTTGCACTAGCTAGAGGACTTGCAGTGTACGTACCAGAAATTGCGTCAACATGTGATTCTCTAAAACCTCCAGCTCCAGCGCCTGCACCCCATGAATATCCTCCAGCTCCCCCGCCAGCAACGACAACATAATCTACTGCTTTTGCGGGTGCGGGTAAACTAGCGTCAATAGAATCAACTACAAAAGAATCAGTAGATGTAAAAGTGTGAACTCTGTAATCACCAATTTCTTCGATTGTACCGCCAGTAGCTTCAATTAATACTTTTACAGCTCCACCACCTCCAAATCCTAAAACTTGATAGCCAAAAGACATATTCTATTTCTCCTATGCGTCGTTAGCAGCGTCAGTAGTATAGAATAATTTAATTCCTAATACTCTTGCTTCACCTGTAAAGGTATCGCTACCGTCGGCTGCATCTCTGTAAAGTTGAAAAAACGTTTGATCATCGTCAGCTGGAGAGCCGGCAATTGTCATTGCAGAACTAACTGCAGTCATTTGCACATCTTCTACAGTTCCGATTCCAGCGTCTGTGACTTCTACAGCTGTTCCAAAAGCTACATCGGCTGTGTCGCCTTCACTAACGCTAACACCTTGAAGACCAAAAATACAGTTATCTGTATTCGTAGTGCTTGGACTCCAAAAAACTTGATAGGTTACTGTTCCTAAATTCCATGATTTTGGCATTGCAATAGCAAACTGTGCATATTGTGCCGTACTCGCATCAAAATCTAAAACCTTTAATTCAGGTCTAGTTGCTGTTGTTTCAACCGATGCCGCGTCAGCGGGATTAGTTGTAGGAAGATAAAATGCATTTGCAGGTATCCACATAGTTTCTGTGCCTGCAACTTTGACTGCTGCTGTTCCTGATTTAAGAACACCAGATCCTTTGGGATTTAAATTTATATCAACATTAGCTTCATCACCTGTTGAAGATAAAGTAGGTCCAGCACCTGATGCTGCATTAGCTATTGTAAATTCATTTACCGCAGATCCTGTAGCTGTTATAAGAGCTAATTCAAGTCCATTGGTATCTAAAATGGAAGTGCCAATTTTAGGACTTGTTAAAGTTTTGTTGGTTAAAGTAGTTGTTGAAGTTGCTGTGACAAAAGCCGATGTAGCATCTACAATATTTGGATTCGTGGCATCATCGGCCGTTGCATAAATAATTTTAGTTCCTGTATCTCCAGCTGCCCATGTAACACTGGAACCTGCTCCAGAAACATACTTAAATTGAACAGTATAAGATGCAGAGGAACCTCCAGAAACTGAATTTTTAATTATATAAAAAGTTTGAACATCTAAAGGAATTGTTACTACAGTATTTTCACTAATTTCCCCTGTGAAAGTTATACATCGGTGTGCAAGAGCCGCACCTGCTGATCCATCAGATACAGATAATGTAGTGGGAGTTGATGTTACAGCTACTTCGATATAACCCCCAGCAATCTGCTCCATGATGTTCCAGTTTGTATTAGTAAGTGTGCCCCATGTACCAGCTTTTTCACCGGTTGCCATTAATTGGACGCCTAAACCTGTATAAGTTGATGCCATAATTTTGTTCTCCTAATTAATACGTGTGTTGTTTTTATATTTTGTTTTATTCATATTGTCAACTATTAAGCTGTTCGTTTAGTCCAACTTCCACCCTGTGTAGGAGTTCTTTTACTCCAACTTCCACCTTGACTGGGTTCTACTTTTCCCCAGGCTATTGGGCCTCCTATTTGTCCTAAACTGGTTGTTGCTTCTTGACCAGTTAATCCCATTACTTGATCTACTGGTGTTATAGATCCAACTGAAAAAGTAGCGGAAATTCCTGTTAACCCCATTACATCTGCAGGAGTAATTGCTCCGACAGCAGAAGTTGCTGAAAGTCCTGTTGGTTGAATTGTTGGATTAGATGTAATGTTTGGAGCACCTACATCAATTTCTAATTCCAGCCCACTTAATGATTCGGTATAATCTCCTCTTGCAGTTGGTGTTCCATCAGAAGCAGTCATTGGAAGTCCCGTTAAAGGAACTCCTACTCCAACAATAATTGAACCTACATCAGTTTCTAATTCTAACCCTGTTAACGTAGTTGTGTTATCTGATCTAGCGACGGGTGATCCATCAGAAGCAGCCATTGGAAGTCCCGTTAATCCCATTACATCAGCTACTTCTAATACATAATCTCCCCATCCACTATTGCCCCACGATCCTAGACCCCAGGCTTGATTACCAATAGCAGTAGTTGCGGAAACTCCGGTTAAAGAAACATTGATTGCGTTTTCGCCCCAGTCATTATCGCCCCACGCATCACGGCCCCAACCATCAGTTGCGCCTGCATAAGCTAATGTACCTAAAGATGCTGTTAATTCAAAACCGGTTGGAAAAATAGTAGTAGCATTTTCTCCCCAGTTTTCAAAACCCCATGTATCTCTACCCCATCCTGATTCAGGATAAGCGAGAATATCTCCTAAAGATGTAGTTAAAGAAAGACCTGTTAAACTTAGAGTGCTTGTATTTTCTCCCCAATCATTATCTCCCCATGCATTACGTCCCCAACCATCGGTTGCTTGCGCATATGCTAAGTCACCTAATGAGGAAGTGGTAGAAAGTCCTGTTAAAGAAACTGTAACAGTATCAGATTCCCAAGAGTTATAACCCCAGGTTGTTCCGGCTTTATTCCAAGTGTTAGCCATAAGGAAGAACTCCTTATGCTAGCTGTATAATAGCTGTTGATGCAGCTGCTGCTGGAAATTCAATTGTGAAAGTTCCACTAGTAACTGTTTTATCTCCACCGAATGCGATTGTACAAACAGCAGGATCACCAGATGCGTCTTCATTAAAAATTAAACAACCGTTAGCTGTAAAACTAGACGATGTCCATGAAACATTCGCAAAGTCACAAACTGCAGTATCCGAATCTAAAACTGGAGTCACACTTGTAAGAGCTTTTCCTTTTGCTGTGTAACCTGTTCCAGAAATTTCGTTAGTGTCAGCATATGCAGTTGTAGATTTATTAATGGTTGCTGAACTTGTATATAAAGCTAGATTAAAAGTATCTCCTGTCGATGCAGTAAAGTTATGAACAGCGGTTAAAATTTCTGTTTTGAAGCTATTACAAATTGCTGATGTTATTGCCATATTTATCTCCTAATTATTGAGGCGGTGACTCGATCGGTATTCTTATTGTACCATCCGTGTAATCGTCTCGTCTTCTTCTTCCAATTTGCAAACTTGCAAACTTTTGTAGTTCTTGTGTATACTTTTGTTCATATAATGTCAACATGTCTGCTGGGCCTTTTAAATATCCATAAGCTTCCACTAAAGTAGCATATAATAAGCCTTGGGGAAAATACCTACTTACATAAGTCCCAGAAGTATTAGTCCCTAATCCTGTTGGCATTGCATTTCCATGAATATTTATCAAATAATTAGCATCGGGTGTAGGAGCCATTATAATATTACCCGAAGTAGTATCTGTTAATCCTGTCGCTCCTCCAAACATCGCATAATATTTAGGTAATCCTG
>Ga0080013_1004631_pt1 | contig 13390 bp, 17 predicted proteins | sample ETNvirenome_6_85_FD_69236 | JGI IMG/M metagenome (GOLD analysis project Ga0080013, IMG submission 69236) | Marine viral communities from the Pacific Ocean - ETNP_6_85 (SPADES assembly) (version 2) | ecosystem: Environmental > Aquatic > Marine > Oceanic | place: Pacific Ocean | collected 2013-06-19 | reverse complement strand
TCAACATAGGTTGTTGTAGCCTTTGTGTCCATTTGGGTTTGAATGGCAGAACTAACACCATCCAGATAACCCAGTTCTGTTTCTGTTACATCCGATACTGCAATCTTTTGCGAACCGTTAGAAATAACAGCCCTGTTTGCTGTTAAAGATTCTGTATCAATTGTTGTAGCTGAACCTGTAATGGTTGCCTGTTTAGCGTCTAGCTGTGTTTGAATTGCGGATGTTACTCCACTCACATATCCCAACTCTGTATCCGTTGTAGCTGAAACAGCCACCTTCTGAGATCCGTTGGATATTAATGCTCTTGAAGCTGTTAATGATTCAGTGTCAATGGTAGTGGCAGATCCTGTTATGGTCGCCTGCTTTGCATCCAATTGTGTTTGAATGGCACTTGTAACTCCTGAAACATATCCTAGTTCGGTATCGGTTGTTGCCGATACTGCAATTTTCTGTGCTGCGTTGGAAACAACGGCTCTACTAGCTGTCAGTGATTCAGTGTCTATGGTTGTTGCCGATCCAGTGATTGTTGCCTGTTTAGCATTAATCTGAGTTTGAATGACAGAGGTTACTCCGTTTAAATAATCGAATTCTGTTGAAGAAACATTTCCACCGCCAATTTTAGCGGCACTAATTCCTGTAGGTATTGAATCGTTGGTGCTAGTTATAATTCCTACATAAACAGAGGTAATGGCTTCATTGGATAATGAACCGCTATCCCATGTTACGTTGACTGTGGTATTGGTTGAAAAGGATGTGCTGGAAACAGTTCCATAAATTGTGCCTGGTGATGATGCAACTAATTTAATTCTTCTGTTTGCATGATAGACGGATGTAACATCCACTCCGTCAACAGTAAAAGCTGTACCGGAAACATAAGTCGCAGTATAGGTTCCTGCACCGTCTCCATATTCTACCCACTGTCCATCATTATACCATTGTCTAATGTCCGCCATCACATCTCTGAAGGCGTTATTAATATTTGATGGTAGCATACCCTCTGCAACAGATACTGAGTTTGTTCCTGTTGTTGAGTTGCTTGCTGCTGTTGTGTTGTATTTACCTATATATGTTCCTGACATAATTCTCCTTAATTCATAAACCAGTTAAATGCTTTGTTGTTTTCTGTATTATTTTTATTGACCAAAGTATTAACCGCTTCTTCTAATTGTCTTTGAAAATATTCCTGCGTTTCAAAGGAATATCTAACATTATCTATATCTATTTTATCACTCATCTTGTTCCTGCCCTTGTTGCCGAAATATCCACCCCTTGTGCATGATCGTATGTTGTTCCTGATGCTATTTTAACATTAGCCCTAATGTATCTTCCGGATTGTCTTACTGGATTAATACCGCTTGTAACTGTAGACGCTGAAGAAGATTCTGTAGCCGTATCCTGCAGTCGTTCCCTTGTTTTAACTGTAACGGTTGATGATGCATTGATAAGAGGTCTAACGCCAAGTATGTTGGCTCTTAAACCTGGAAAGGGTTCCAGTTCATCGGTTTCTATTTCCGATTCATTTGAATTTCCAGAAAAGATCGCAGCGTTATAATCTGAATCTACTGCTCCTAAAAACATTTGTCCGCCACTCCAATAATCTGTATCTAGTGCGGCTCCTATATTTTCTAAATTTTCAGAAATAATATCCATAAGCTCTACCGTGTAGGCTCCTACAAACTGTGAAAATATTGAACTGGCACTAGCTTCTGCCAATGACCATTTTTGCGTAACATAATTATAAATAATTATTTTATCACAAATCCCTGTTGTGTTGGATGTGTTTGCTGTGCTTGGAAATAACCACATCGCTAACTGATTAAATGGATCTACGGCTGCACAAATTCTATCTGAAAATCCTTTATTAAGGTTAAGATCAAAATATCGATTCACCTTTTCAGAACCAATGGGTAAAATCTGATCTCCGTTAATTTGATAAAAACCATCGTCTGCATAAAAGAATATTTGCCTATTATCCTGACAAACGGTTCTTCCATACATCGCACCTCTATTGGGAGATATAACCGAAAGTCTAAATACCGTATTGCCACCCACATAGTCCATACGAATGATTTGGTTTTGCCTGAATACATAACCTACTTCGCCTGACGTTATGGCTACCACCTGTCCACCTGAACCTGGTAAATCTTGACTATCCGATTGACTTACTCCTGATGTCCACTCGGTCAAATCATTAATGCCTGACCATTGTATTCTGTTTGTTGCACCTGAAATATTTCCAGCTACCAAAAAATCCCTAACCACTCCTGAAACCCTGAATACAGGATTGCTAGTTGCTATATCGCTTAGATCGGCAAAGACAGATGATGTTCCCATTAAATAATACTGGGGAGCATCTACTCCGTTGCTTGCAATTATATATTCTCCAAATTGTGTGAAGGTAATAAAATCTGTTGTTGTTCCTGATAATGGAGTACCACCTGTAAAATCGGTAACGGCAAGCCTGGTAGTATCAGAAGAAGTAACGTCAAGGTTATCGTTGCCTACTGCTGCCCTTGTAGCTGTAACTACGTTTGCTGCTGGATTAACTGCTGAAAAATCAGCATGAGCATTAATACAGTTATAAATATTATCTGCCGTAGTATCATTATCAGTTTCAGTTTTAAATTCATCTGTTCCAGCAGTTCCTGTTGTAGAAGTAAATGTAACTGCTGTTCCAGCATGAGTTGTTAGAACAATAGTTGAACCACTTGCTATGTTTGCATAGTCGGTAACTGTAATGGTACAGGTTGCGTAAGAATTATTTAATAGTTTTCCGGCTGCACCAAGATCAGTAAATGTTCCTGATGATAGGGAATAAAGCGTATCTTTGGTTGCCACAAAGTTAAAAACGGTATTGGAATTATCCCTGAACGAAGCTGCTCCCCTTGAATCTTTAACGCAAGTATTGGAGCTATAATTCACCAGGGAAGGAAATCGTTTATAGGTATTGGCTGCATGATAAACATTGGTTGCAACATTGGCTCCCCTTTTATTATGATCCGGTTGATCCGGAAGCCATTCTCCAAAAGGTATCTGCATTCAATCTCCTAATTGTTGCTTGTCGCAGTGCTTGTATAACGACTGCCAAATGGCGATGCCACTGTATCTTCGGACCGGACTTGCAAGGGAGAACCAGAGAACTGATCTTCCCTGTCGTTTCTTTCCAGTCTTTCAAGTGCAGTAGTATACATTTGCTGCCATTGCTGAACCTGTCCAGGCTCAATGCCTCCTAAAAAATTTGCCGCATGGTATAAAGAACCGTACAGATAAATTGCAGGATGGCTTTCTAAAATATAATTCGTTGTGTTGTTGCTGGATAAAGCGTCAAAGGTTTTATAATAATTAATAATGCCAGAATATCCGGTGTCCGGTCTTGGTGAAAATCTGAATGTTTCTCCCAAGATGGTAAAGAGCTGCGGAGTTCCGGTTGTTGAAGTTCCTTTGATCTGATCCATGTGTGCAGGCGTTGTAAATCTTAAAGAATATTTTGTTGCACCTGACTTAATATAAAAATCCCTGACCTGTAAAAACCCTGTCGGCAAATCTATCGCTTCCTGGTCCACATTAAGTGTGGTCTGGGTAATCATTTTCCTAATTCTAAGTTTATTGTTAAAATCAGATTCTGTTAAAACAATAAAATCCTCCGCTATTTCGGAAGTTAAATCGGAACGGTTAAGCCAGTTGGCTATTGCCGTTTTTAAAGTTGAATAAGATGTTAAAGCCATAATAATCCTTTATGCACAGGCAACAAATAATTCTAAATCGCAAGCTGCGGTATTTGCCAATGCAGTAATATTAACAAGGTCGCCCAATGAAAGTGTCAGACCTGTTCCGTCAATTCCATCCATTGTGTCAACCACTCCACCTGACAGGTCTGCGTTGTAGATAAAGGACTGCCCTTTATCCAGCTTCACTGCAAACTCGTCATCGTTTTCATTTTTAAATGTCAAGGTAACATGGTTGGTGTCGTCAAGATTGGTTAGCCTGATATACCTTACATCGCTTTCAATAAAAGTTCCTGACGCATTAGCGGTACTCATTGCCAAAACTTCTATTTCAGATGTCGGTACGGTAATAATTCTTTTTGATACTTCGTTGATAGATGCAACAGACAGGGTATTCTTAGATCCCTGATCTTTGCCGTTAAGATTAATTGCCTCTGTTAAAGTAACCGTTAAGGTTGCCGATGTAATTGTTGATGCCATATTTGTTTCCTATATATTTCCTGGTGCGGTTCTGAAATATCTGTACTCAGAACTGTTCAGTTTTTCTCTTAAAATTTTATTTTGTACCTGCTTGGGCAAGGCAAACCAATTGCTATTGTTTTGGTCTTTATGGTATTCTTTTGTCCAAATTTCTAAAACAATGGTAGGGATGGATGCCACCCTTTTTAAACTCTTGCCAGGCGAATAGCCATCGTTTTGAGTATAAAGTTTTTTATTGTGGTCCAGAATGGGCTTGTGATTGACGGATCTGTGATGAATTACCCCTTTATTTTCATGGGGTTCAAAAGTGTCTGTTATCAAACCTTCCGTTTCCTTGCTCCTGTTTTTCATTTGCCCTGACCTCTGTTACGTTTCTTCTTGTTTTTCTTATTCTTCTTTTTAGAGTGCTTGCCTTTACGCTTCTTCTTGGCTTTCTTTTCGTGTTTATAGCCGTATTTTGCTTTAGTCATTACGCACTAAGCTCAGTACAATACAAAGTACCATCGCCACTATTTCTAATAGCTGCCATTTTTTCACCTGGAGAAACTTTAATAATTTCCACTTCTCCTGCCGGCACATAACCATGACTGGTTGTGGCAGTTGGTGATGCAGCAAAAGTAATATGACAGTTTGTTGTTGAAACAACTCTTATATAATGAGTGCCATCCCCAAAAGCATTGCTTACTGCTGCACTTGATGATGCTACCGCTATTGTTTGAGTGGTTCCATGTCTTAAACCATAATTAACCATTGTTGTTTTCCTTATTTAATTAAATTAATTTTTTATATCTAAGGGGAAGTGCCGTTAGGCAATATCCCCTTAAATTCTGTAAATTATCTTCTGATAATGAATGTAACTACACATTCGCAAGCTGTAGATGATCCACCATCTGTAATCATTTCGATAGATCCATCTTCTTCAACTCTGTTAGCGGCAGTTGGTTCAGCAGTATCAACGTCTCCAGCAGCAGATCCAGAATAAGCAACTGTAATTCCGCCACCTGTTATAGCTGTTCCGCCAATTTCCCAAGTCAGAGCTGCGTTTGCAGATGTAATTGCATTTTTAATTGATGTTAAAATTTTAATAACATTTCCGCCATCAGGTATAGGTACAAAAGTTGAACCTGCTGTACTGATGTCGGTTATTTTAGCTGTTATAAAATAATCGTTTAGTGTTCTCATGTTTTTTTTCCTTTATTTGCTTCGTTCCGCCATTGAATGACTTCAAAGACCAAACAAAATTATTATTAAAAAGAACAAGGCGGATTGCTCCGCCTTATCCTATATGTTTATTGATTATGAAGTTGTTAAATCAAAAACTCCGCCTGAAGCAGCTTCATTTCTGGATTCCAGAGTGTATTCTGCTAATAGGAATTGCTTTTGAGCATCTCCAGTTTTCGCAAGGTCATCCAATTGGAAGTCTCTCAAAAACGCAACCGCCCACATATCAGGTGTGATAATGTGAAGCGATCTTGATGGTGAGAATCTGTTTGGAGTTACCTGTAATGCACCAAAATCTGACTCGTAGATTTCCACAGCAGCAACTAATCTTTTGTTTTCAGCCGGATCGAATCTTGTTGATCCACCTGTAAAGCCAGATAGTTTTTGCTTGTTGAAAGAGCCTACTTGAAGCATCGTTGGATCTCCACCAGAATCCCAAACCAGCTTTAACGCTGCTTTTAATTGAGCTTCTGTGAATGCCCTCTGTGTTCCATCAGTTCTTGCATCAGAACCATCGCCTGTTGGTGATGCTGGATTACCAGCAGCCGACATAACATCGTTAGATGCTATCCATGATTCTACGCCACCTAGTTCTCTTGCAGTTGAGTCGTTACCTGCCACTTTAGCGTTGTTAGCACATAAAGAAGTTTCCATATCTCTTTTAAGCTCTTTTGAAGCCTTTGAGATTTGATAAGCTAGTTCGTTGTTACGACCAGCTTTATTAGTTGCTTCCAATGTACCAGAAACGATGACAGATTTAACTGCAATCTGAGAATAGTTTCCAAGTCTAGTAGTTGCAGTTGGTGCTGAGAAAGTAACTTCGTTACCTTCAATTGCAGCATTTGCACCTGACGCAGCGGCTAAAGAGTCTTTTTGCCATTCATGGTTTGTAAAACTAGCTTTTGCTTTCGCAATTGCAGACATGAAAGGAGTGTCAGTCGGACTAATGTTATAAATTACATTAGACAGATCTTCTCTTTCGCCAACAGCATCATAGGTACTATATGTATTGCTTACCTGTGCCATATATTTTTTCTCCTAAGTTATTGTTGTTTATTGTTAATCATGTCCAAAAATATATCGGTTGCATCTTTGATGTTTCCAGATTTTTTCAGACGACCTAACTTTTCCTTTCGCTTTTGGAGATTGATGTCGGCTTTATCACTTTTCACCCCTGAAGAAAAAACTTTGCCAGGCTTGGTAATCTTTTTTGCTAAATTCGGTTTCGACTTCAGCATATTGCGATACTTCATGGCATCGTTGACGATCATAACCTGCCTATGGTCAATAATGGAATCAATTTCATAATTATTAAATCCCTGAGATGATAAAAAATTTCTCATCTCGTTTCTTATTGACATAGATTTTTGCTTGTCGTTAAATTCCGGCATTTTTAAAACCAGAGAACGACCTTCCTTTTCGATTATGTCGTTGCGTTCTTTCCTATGGCGTTCCTGAAGGGTTTGCATCGCATGATTTAATTGTAATTGCTTTTTGTCCAAACGATGCTTGATCTTCGTTGCTTCCACAGGATCTTCTTCATACAACTTGTCTAAATTTGAAGAATTGAATTCTTCAGTTAGCTGTTGCTGGGCAATGGTGTTAAACCTGTTCAACTCCTCCAGTTTAGAGGAATAGTTTTGCCTTTGCTTTTCAGACTCGGACTGAAACTGCTTTTTGTCCAAAGCTAGTTCTTCTGTCTTTCGTCTATAGTCGGCATCTCTTGAGTAACCGTTTTTTAATTCGTCTAAGCTAACATTGAATTCTTGACCTGCAACTTTTACCTTGTGGGTGGAATCCTGTTCTTGTTGAATCTCTTGTGTTTGTTCTTGAGATACTTCTTGTTCAGAAACTTCCTCTTGCGATTCCGTTTCCGGTTTTGTTTCCTGTTCCGCAGGCTGTTCTTCCTTGGAAGATTCCTGTTGTATCGGTTCAGCAGAAGTTGGTTTGGCTTCTTCTGTTATGGGTTTTACATCTTTTTCTTTAGGCTTCACTTCCGTTTCCGGTGATAAAAGCCCTGAAATTGATTTTGCAGCTTTTTGCAAATCAGTTTCAGCTCCCTTAGTGGGGTTAGCTTGATTGTCTGACATGATATTATGCTCCTTTGTTGGTTAAAGCTCCCAGATAAAATGGGTTGGCTATCCTAACCAGACTGATTAGAATTTCGTTGCTTTGATAGATTTGCGAAAATCATCCAACTGTTTTGTGGCTAATTTTCCTGTATCAATAATTTCTGTAATATGCCGTTCAAATATACCGACAATTTGATAGGCTTGCCAGAGTTTCTCCCTGGTTTCAACCTCTTTTGCTCCGGTGTTTAATAGGCTTTGATTATATAATTCTTTTAATTTGTCTAGCGACTCTTTGAATAAACTATTATTTAAAAGTTGTCTAGCGTTATTCGCCCTACTGACTTCCTTGCTTAACTTCGTTTCCTCGTCTTTGTTCATTTAGATTCTGTACCTGCTGTTCCAGTATGTCTGAAGATTTTTGGGCTTCTAAAAAAGTTTTATTTCTATTGGATGTTACCAATTTATCCAGATCGGCATCCGCTTTAATCTTGGCGGTATCGAGCTGGGTGTTGTATTTTAATTCCATTTCCTTCATCTTGGTTTCAAAGCCAAGAATAGCCTCTGCCGTTTCTGCCTTGAGTTTTTTACTTTCCAGTTCAAGTTCGGCAACCTTTCTTTTCTCCTCGGATTGTATTCTTGTAAATTCAATTTTTTCAATCGGTGTCAATGGAGGAGGTGGTGGCGGCTGAACTAATTGCTTGCCAACATCAGGATCAACAAAATAATTTTCCACATTCTTCAATCCTGCATTTTCAATGACTTTCGACAATGTATTATAAATATTCTTTAAGGACACCATAGGATATTCCTGACCGCCCTGTAGCTTGAACGCCTGGAGTTGCCTTTCCAGAATATTATTCAGTATCACCAGTTGCTGATCCTTAGATCCGCTTCCAAGTCCAACCACAATGGTAATGTTGTATCGGTCCTTCCATTCCGTAGGTCTGACCGGAACAAACTGATTGTTAAGCTGAACAATTCTTTCCTTGTCCTGGTATTTAACCGTTAATTCAAATATTTTTCTAAATAATTCCTTAACCCCTGTTTCAGAAAAAATTCTTGCAATCAGCTCCATACGCATTTGCGTCTGAGTCATCAGGGTATTAATTCCTGTAGCCGTTTTATTCAAACTGTCCGCATCCAGCCCTTGTGCGTATCTTGTAACACCGGTTCTGGTTTCCCTAACGGTGTCCAGGTATTCCAATAATGGAAATGCCTGCTGCGAAATCGTTTGCGATTGCATCGGCATCATCACCTGGCTAGGCGGCTGTTTTGTTCTAACCACTCCCCCAGGTCTTGAAGTCAGCAAATCATCAAGGTTGACCATGCCATCCATGATCGCAACCCTGTTGTTGTTGGTTAAATACATATTGTCCAGCAATTGCCGCATGACCGTTGATTTAACCAGTTGAATATCCTCGACCAGTTCAGAAACCGATCTTCCGTAAAATCTGTGAGGCATTGGAATGGGCGTTAAAGAGCAGAAAGGCATGGAATCCACTTCTGTATTTTCAAGAATATCCGATGTGCCTTTACCGCCTACGCAAACCTTCCTTAATTCCGCAATTCCATCACCGTCATAATCCATTCTGAGATAGCATTCGTAAATTTCAACCTGTTCCGTTGATTTATCGGTTGCATGATTGAACGGACTTTTATCAATATCACTAAATCTGGTAAGTTTTTCGCTGTTGTGCAATACATTTTGTGAGGATGGAAGTTGTTCAACCACCTCTTTGTCAAACCCTATTTCAATGAGTTCGCTTCTAGTTTTATAAACTTTGTGGGCGACAAAATTCGCATCCTCTATGGTCTTTGCACTTTTTGCAATTAGAAATTCCTCTGGAGGAACATTTTCTATTTTGACTCGACCAAACTTGTGAGTTCTTTTGATCTTGCAGTTATGTATTTTCGGAGTCTCCGTTTCAATAACCTGACCTTGTGCTTCAGCCAAAGCCTGAACCTGTTGCAGTTGTTCTTTTGCCTTCTCATCTTCAAACTCCTCTTCGTCAACCACTTCAATGCTGTCGTCATTAAGAAGCAGTTGATAGTCCGTATCGCTTAAATTCTTATAAGTTTCGTATTCAACCTTCTGGCTTTCATCCCAAAAGACTTTTACAATTCCGTTCTTTTCAAGAAGGGCATCCTTGAACCAGGTGTACAATATTGAAAAACCTGAATTGTCCTTATTGAAAACATAGTTAATATAATTCGTTGCCTGATCCGCCAACGCCACATCTTCCGCCTTAACCGGCTCGCAGCGAACCACATTGTTAGAGGCTGTAAAAATTCTTAGCAGGTTCGGCAGAATGGTTTCAACGGTGTCCGCCACATCGGTTGAGATGACCTGGCTTCTTCCGTCAATTTCCGTTCCCAGCTTTTCACCCAGATAATATTCCAGTGATTTTTTTCTTTGAGAGGAAAGGCTGCCGCCCATAAATCCCAAGGCGTTGTTAATCTCTCCGCTAATAATTGATCTTAATTCTGTATCTGATATTTTTGCCATATTAAACTATATAATTTGTATTGACCGGAATATGCTTTTTCCAATTGGTTAATTCCGCACCCTCTCCGACAATGCCGGTCCTAAAGGCATCTGCACAGTGCGAGGCATAATTGTGCATGGGCTTGTTTCTGAAGCATTGGTTTTTTTCATCCCACCGTTTTTGATAGGCTTTCAAATATTCAATTCCTTTTTGGCACTTGTTTTTGTCAAACCAGCATTTCGATAAGCCCTTTCTAACCGCTTCAATGCCATCTTCAATTGATAATTTGGGAGCCACCTCAAACGAGATGCCCAGTTCCAACGCACTTTCAAGTCTTGATTTCCCAAACGCACCCAGTTCCCTGACCTTAATGTCGAAGGGAGCTATGTGCTTTGAATAATCAAAACCCTGCTGGTCAAGGATATGGGAATAGTGATCCAGTCCTTCGCCTGCATTTTCGTAATAGTCGATCAACCTGATCTGCCCTCGGTTCCTTTGCACAAACCAAATGGCGGTCTGGTCGTTCATGCCAAGATCCCACCAGGTTTCCACATCAAGATATTCATCATGGGGAACCTCTGCAATTCTTTTCTGCGATTCAAGCTCCTCAATAATGGCTCCGTAGTAGGAGCCGGTAATTGCCGCCTGAAAGGAACATTCAAATTCCTGATCGTACAAATCCTCGGACATCACCGATTGTGCCGCCCTGAGTTCGCCATCGTCAAGAATTTTTGTCTGGCTTGCCTTGAAAACGCAGGTGTACCAATCCTTGTCCGATTTTGCCTTCTGGTGCAATTCGTAAAAATAATTTCTTCCCTTGGGAGTGCCAATAAATACGCACCAACCCTTGCGGTCCGCCAAGGCAGGTCTGATGATTTCAGGAAACAGATTGGGATTAATATTCTGGGATTCATCCAGAACGCATCCGTCTAAAAATATTCCCCTGATGCCCTGGTCGTTCTCTCCTCCAAGGATGGTAATTCTTGAACCATTCGGAAGGTCGCATCTTAATTCAGATTCGTTAAATTTCGTTCCTGGTATTTTGCCGGCATAGGTCTTGATGTAATCCCATGCTGTGGCTTTGCCCTGCTTGAATGTCGGTGCTACAAAGGCATACCTTGCATTAGTCTGTGGGCTGGTCAAGGCAGCTCGTATCATGTGGTTGATGCACATGACTGTTTTGCCTGCCCTTCTGTGCAGGACTAAAACTGAAAACCGGCTCTTATCAATTTTATCATGCAAAAATTTTTGCAATTCTCTTGGTTTGTAGGGAATGATAATTTCCGGCATTTAAAACAAAACCCCCTGATTAGTGCAGGGTGGTTCCAGGCGGAACATAAGAAGGATCAATACCTAGTTCGTTGGCAATGTGGTGGCTAAACTTCTGGGCTTCTTCCTTGTCGTTGAAGCCTCCGAAGTGAACGATCACAGTGTTGCTGCTTTCCAGCACATAAACGATGGTTGGGTAGTTTCCTTCTGATCCGATCATTAAATTTTCCTTGTCTGTTTGTGTATGAGTCCTATCAATATTAAACAACCGTCAAATTTTTTTTTGATGGTGTGCCTCGCTAAAAACCCCCTGAATCCTGGTAGTTTTTTCAATAAATTATTAACAACTGATTCATAATCAGTAGTTATTGGTCAATTATCCTTGTTTTTATTATCTTTTTTAATCTAGGTATGCAGGAAAGTATGCAATTTGTTTAATAAATGTTGAAGGATCTATATTTTTTCTTAATAGTTCCGGTTTGCTGCTATAATCACGGTGTATCAATAGTTGTTTATAATTTGAAACAACAACATCAACAAACCAATAAACACCTGGTGTTTTGTTACTTCTCCCATTTAATAGTCAACGGTTTATCACCTCCAGAAAGAGTCAATTTATCCGATTTTGAATACCTTCCAGGAGCTAACACACTGGAAAGCCATTTGGCGTTTGATTGCATCTCTTTAATTAAGTGAGAATAAGAGAGATCACCCTTCTTCTCTCCATTTTCTAAGTTCTTAATAGCCTCCAGTAGTTTATCATGCGCTGCCGATATTATAATTTCAATACCGATTTTTTTAGAATTGTAATATTTCTCAACTAGCTTTTCGTTGTCTTTTAATTTGTTCGCAAACGTAGCCCAGGAAACCATCTCCGGATCACTTGTTATTTTTCTAATGGACTCTCCCTGTCTCAATCTATCCAATATTTTTTCTTCAATTTCTTTGTTGTATTTGTTGTATCTTGCCATTGTTTAATATGTTCGTTTATTGTTCTTAATTGGTCCTATCTGTTGCAATTATGCAACACTTTCTTGGTTGTATTCCTTGTTAATGTAATTATCTTTTATCTATAATTTATCTGTTGACACTTTGTTATCATTAGTCCATATTCCAGTTATGATTCAAATTAACTTAATTAACATGAAGGAGGAAAAAATGAATCAGCAAGAAAAATATATAATGCATCAAAGAATTAAAAAACATGGCGACAATTTAAAAGCCATTTTTAATCTTGATATTGATAGCGTTAAACTTTGTAAGCAATTATTTAGATTAGAGAATAAAGCTCACAAATTATCAACCGATTATTGTAATGGCGACTTTAAAGGCGACATTGAAAAGGAATCGGAAAAAATACTTTTAAAAGTATCTAAAATTTTAAATACAAATACTTTTAATATGTTCTTTAATGGTGATGCTAGAGGGTACGCTTTAAAATTCTTTGAAAATTTTAGCAAAGATAAACCAATTTATAAAGATATGGGCGGCTATGGAATTATAGCTCCTGATTTTAGAGAACATAATTAAAGGAGTCCGCATGAATAAATTAGAATATATTTTAATTTCTTATTCAAGTAATCAACGAGCATCAAAAAGAATGGGCAAGAATTCTTTGAATGTAAAAAGAATCATTGCCAAATCTGAATCTGCTGCAATTAAAAAAAGAAATAAATATTTAAAAAATATTGATGCAAGCTCAACCAATTATAGATGGACTCTAGATAAAATTAATAACCAGGAGGCAACATGAATAACTTAAATAATGAAATATATAAAAAATACAATGCACAACTAACTAAAAAGACTAGAATAAAAATCAATGAGTTAAATTCTAATCTTTACGGCATGGGATGTGAATCTGAAGGCTTTGAGTTTATAAAATATAAAAATGATGTTTCAAATGAAATCAATAACCTTCAAGAATCCTACTATGATAATTTTTCGGATGTTTGGTACGAATCCCTTAATGATGATGTGAATCAGGAACTACAGGACGATTCACATGAAATCTATCATATAGATGTTAAAACAATCAAACAAGTTTTGCTAGGATCTGAGCTAGCAAACATAATTTAATGGAGTCCGCATGAAACATCAATTGCTATCCTCCGCTCCCAGTGTTGAACTTTTAAAA
>Ga0080013_1004630_pt1 | contig 13393 bp, 20 predicted proteins | sample ETNvirenome_6_85_FD_69236 | JGI IMG/M metagenome (GOLD analysis project Ga0080013, IMG submission 69236) | Marine viral communities from the Pacific Ocean - ETNP_6_85 (SPADES assembly) (version 2) | ecosystem: Environmental > Aquatic > Marine > Oceanic | place: Pacific Ocean | collected 2013-06-19 | reverse complement strand
TCTTATTTACAATTGAAGTAGCATTAAATTTAGTTATTCCAGCACCGCCAACTAAAGCTGTTTCATTGAAATCAACATCTGCACTACAGATATCTGTAGAAACTACAGGCTCACTTGTTCCACATGGCTGAGTGTTCCATGTTGTAGCTCCCCATGTGGCATTTACAAATCTAAAACTTTGATCAGCTGTAATAGTGCTAGTATCATCATCTAGAATTAAGTCAGCCCAATTAATAACCCCACAAGTAGACATATTTGTAAAGTTAAACATAAGCAAACCCCTCGTAACATAAGCATTCCCCTCTATGCCTGAGTTTACAGTAGTCCTAGATTCCCAATTTGTATTGGGATTATTCTTATCTACAAAAGTATCAGAGAGGAGATCATCATCTAATAAGGTTATCTGTAATGCTATAATGGAGTTAATACTAATTAAAAACACAAACAATAATATTAATATTTTAATTTTCATTTTATCTGTTTATTATTGCAGCTATTGATAAAATCAATCCTATAATAAGCATAAAACCCAAGCCAAAAGGCAACAAGTCATAAATTAATATAATTGTTGTGTCAGATATTGTTGCTTTGCTTTCATTGATTAAACTTATAATCTCAGGAAACATCACAGCATAAAAAAGGAGTGAAACTAAGAAAAGCAATAAAAAAACCATTGCATATTGTCCTTTTTTGCCTTTGATCATTTTTTAGCCAAAACAATCCCAACAGATCCCAAAGTTATGACAATTAGAGCCACAGCATACATCAGAGTTATCTGTTTGACTAATGTCCTGCCTGTTGAAGTGTCCAAATAAGTTGTTGGCTCGTAATTATAGCTTAAATTCCAAGTGCCTGTCCTATTAACTACTTTAAAAACTCCTGATTTTTCATTTAAAATAAACTCAGAGTTATCTCTTAAGGTATCAACAACACTAGAGGAAGATCCTCCTGTGGAATTTAACACAACAATAGATCCACCAACTAAATCATCTTTATCTAAATTAAATGTTGTATTAAAGGCAGTATTTGTTTTCTGCTCCAATAATACTGATTTAATTGTTTGGGCATCATCTATTAAAGAAGTAAATACAGGGATCATAGCCACCCCAATAATCACAGCAATTATTCCTCCCAGCATTACTCCTGCAATCTGTGCCTTTCTTTTTTTCATTTCATTCTTTCACCTCCTAATTTATTAAAACCATGATATAGGCTCAGGCTTATAATACCTATTTTTTTTAAATCTCCTCCTCCTTTTTGGTTTTTGCCTCCTCCTCTCCCCCCTCTCTTTAGAATCTGCTGACATTCCCCAAACATCTCCAACAGCTCCAACACCCAGATCTGCTCCTATATTTCCAAACTCTCCTCCAACCCCTCCATAACCTCTGGCTCTGGCTCTTTTTGGGAGATCATCCATAAATCCTGATATTTCTCCACTCACAAACTTTCTGGCTCTCTGCATAGCTGTTGGAGGAGCTTTGGAAAGTATATCTGGATTTGTTTCATGCTTTCTTAAAACCTCTCTCTCCTGCTCTTTGAGAGTTAATTCCTCCACAGGCACATATTCTTTTTTCTCTCTCTTAAATCTACTTAAAAAACCATTTTTTTTCCTAAATAATCCCATTTTTATCCCTCCATTTTATTAAATCAGGGATTGCGTTAAAAGAGGTTACCTTTGAAATCCACAATCCCTGAGATAGATCTATCATTATAATCCAAATCCTCCAAAATTCATCAACAATCCCCCCTCTGCTCTCCTCCTATTTGCAACCCATTCCCTAGCTGAGATCCCTCTCCTTTCTCCTGCTGTGTCTATTCTGAAGTTATTTTTCTCAATAAATGTTTTTGGAGGCAGCTTTGATTTTGTTTTTGGAGATCTAAATTTTGTCCTTTTAAAGAATAAAACATCATCCAAATTGTTTGCAGGCTCTCTCTTTGTTTTCCTTAAAACAAAACTAGCTGCTAATGTATTATCCACAACCTCAGCCCCTAAATTTTTGGCTCTCTGCCTCAATAAAGGCTTTTTATTAACTCTCACAAATCTCCCTCTTTCTCTAGCAAATACATTAAATCCCTGATCAAAAGGCTCTGTTGTCCTTTTATCCTTTTTGGGCATCCATCCCCTAAATTTTGGAGGAGTTTCTGGAGGAGGCTCTACAAAAACAGGAGGAGTTTCTGGATCTATAGGAGGGTATGGAGGAGGGAGAGGAGGATCATCTAAAAAAGAAAATATTGTATATCTGCCTTTTTGTTTTTCTTTCTCCTGCTCCCTTATTCCCTCAGATATAATTGGAGGAGTAATTATTTTTCCTTTTCTGTCCTGATCCTCCTTTGGCTTGAATAAATCATCTAAAGGAGAGGGCTGCTGCCCTGTGAGTTGTGTTTTATATAGCTGATCTGTTTTTGATATTAAGATCGGAGGAAATAAGCCAAATGCATCTCTGGAAGGCTCTGTCTTTCCTCTGATTATAAAATCCTCTTTTGGAGGCTTTGCTCTCCTAAATGATTTTGGCATGTCTATATATTTGGAAGGCTTTATGATCTGAGGAGGGATAAGTCCTCCAATATCAAAAACCAATCCTGCCTGCCCTCTTTTGCCTCTGAATATAGCTTTCCAATATTTCTGCTCTTTTGTTTCTTTGGCTTTTTTAATCCCCTTACTTAGAGGCTGCTCCTCAATAAACTCCATTTTTGCCTTTCCTTTTTCTGTTATTGGAGCAGGCTGCTCTCTGATCATCTCCTGAAATGCCATGTCTTTTGATGCTTTTTTGTCTAGGATTGCCATTGTCCTGACTTTCTCCTCTGGAAGTTTGGCAAATTCTTTTAAAAATAAATAAGTTTCAAGCAGCTCTGGAAACTCTGGAGGCTTTTTTGGTTTTATCAGGAGTTGTGTTTCTCCATTTAATTTATAGCCCTGAGGTTTAATCTCCTTAGTTATATAAGTGACACCAGCTCCTCTCTTTGCCAAAAATTGCATCTCGCCTGTTGGCTCAAAAGTGGATCTGCCTCTCCACTCCTCCCCAATAGGCATCTTTATTTTTCTTTCAAATCTCCATCTTTTAAACATAGCCTCAACATTAAATTTTGATGTTTTGGATAATTCCCCTCCAATTTTGGATGCTCCTGCATATAATGCCAATGATGGAGTTTCTATAATTGAAGTCCTTAAAATTCCTTTTTCTGCAATCTCCTCCTGCAGATGCTTAGTATAAAAAGGAAGTGCTGCCAATCCCACCACTAATGCTGCTGTTGGAGCTGCCATTGTGAAAAATCCATATCCAGCAGCATAGGGAGCTGTTTCAACAGCAGCAGGGAGAGCCTCTCCCATAAAAACTCCATGTCCATATTTTGCCCATCCTTTTGGATCAGTCATAAATGATGTTGATGGTTTATCAGCAATCATTGTGCCATATTTAATGTCCATTTTTAACTGCATTTGTTTTGTTGTAGGAATATATCCACCAAAAGAGATCCTCTCCTCTATTTTTCCAAATAAATCCTCTGAGGGAGCAGCCTCCTCCTCTGCTTTTTTTCTCCAATCCATTAAACTCTCTGAGGGAGCAGCCTCCATAACCAAATTTTGTCCATACCTAGAATAAGCTGGAGGAGCAGCAGGAGCATCCAAATCCATTTTATAAGGTATTCCTATTAATTCCAAAGGCAAAGGCTTAGATAGTGGAGGGAGTGTTTTATATGGTATTCCTATATCCTCCGAAGGAGTGCCTCCAGATTTGATTGATTGAGATTTAAAGAGGGATTGCTTTTCAAATATTGCTGCTGCTCTCTCTTTTGATAGTTTTTCTTTATATGATAAAAATTCTTTTCTAGTCATCCCATATTTAAGGATTGTCCTGTGTTGTTCTGGAATAAAAGACAATGCTGGATATTCTGCTGCTGTTTTTTCTCCATAAATTTTCTCAGCTCTGGATTTTAAAAACTTTTTGGCTCTCTCTTTGCCATATAATTTCTCATAATTTTGGGAGATCGCTTCCTGATGTTTTTGCTCAATCCTCTCCTGCTCTTTTTTGGATCTAGTTGTGCCTCTATCTCTGACAGGAGAGCTCCCTTTTATAACATAAGGATCATAAGGAGGAATTTTTTTAACCTCTTTAACTCCAATAGCTCCAATATTGGCAGGGCGTGCCTGCTCCAAAAAATATTTATCAGCCTCAGCCTTTGTTTCATGGGAGGAAATAGTCCATTCCTCCAAGCCTTTTGATGTCCTCTCTCTGCCCTGCACAATCCATGCCATTTTTAGCTACAAATAGGGAGGAAAGGAGTCAGAATAAGAATCATATAATCCTCCCTTTTTGTATATATCATTGAAAACCCAGCAAATCCATTAAGAAAACTAATATATTTAAATTTTATGTTTTGGCAGCCAAGAAACCATCTGGTTTATTTTGTTGGTTGCAGAAAAAGACAAGCCTGTTGCTTTTAAGATCTCTTTTTGTGTTGCTCCTGCTTTCTTTGCTAAAAATAAAACCCTATCCCTAGCCTCCCTTATTTTTTTTATATCCTCTGATTGCTTGTTTATTTTATTCTCAAGCCTCTTAATTATATCATCCTTTGGATCTTCCTTTTTGTTATCTAACAAAAATTTATGTTTAAGCTCTGAATATTTATCTTTATTCAAAATCTGAAACTCATTAAAATCCCCTGTGAAATCTGGCGAAACAGCCCAATAATATCCTCCCTGCTTTTTTCCCCAATAGTATAATTTATTTTTTTTCTCAATATTAAAAAACTGAAAGTTTCCTCTATCAAAAAAATTTCCTTTTTTTGTGTAGCAATTAACCAAACAGATACTCTGATTTGTGGCAATCTCTTTTTTAAGCTCAAAGTAATCAGGCAAAACTATTATAAGAAATTGATTTAATTGCCCTGCAGCAGCCAAAAAATCCAGCAGGCTCTTTTGCATGTTCTCCATAGCTTTTTTTGCATCCAGCCCAGCCTTTGCCTCATCATAGAAAACAACCTCATATTTATTCTTTTTGAGGGAGATCTCTCTCACTTTTGCAGGATTAAAAGTTACATTGGAAAAATCAAACTTTGGATCTAAATAATAAGCAATCTGCTCAGCCAGAGTTGTCTTTCCTATTCTTACTCTGTTTGATCCTGTTACTAAAATAATAAAATACCAATCTTTCCTGATGTATTCTTTTAAAATATCCAAATTGTCTTTTAGTGTTGAGTGCATATAATATCTTTTATCTGTTACTATCAAAATCAACCACCTTTGACAGCTTTTTTTGGATTTTTCTTTCTCATCTCAATATCACTCAATCCCAGCACAAAATTTCCCTCCACTAAAGCATCAATCATGTCCTTTATATCTTTGTCAGATATAAGTTTTGAATCTCTTACTGCAAAAATATCAAATTTATTAATCATGCCCAAAATTTTTGGGCTTTTTTGGATTGAGTTATAGTGTTTAAATAATAATGTCATAGTCAAAATATAACTTTGCAGCTCAACAATTAAATTTATGTCCTGAATGCCTTTTAATTTATTGGTGTAGTGTTTCCTGTATAACTCCAAGCATCTAAAATAATAACCCTGCAGCATCCCAATTACTCCTATATAATCTGCATATACAAATTTATCCTGCTGCTCCTCATCAGGCTGATCCTGCTGCTCAATTTCATATTCCATTTTATCTAAATCCTACTCCTTTAATATTATATTTTTTCTCTAAATATTCTTCCAATCCAACATCAGAAATAAAATTTATCCCATATTTTTTCCTTAAAAATTCTTTTAATTCTGTTATGCCCTGCCCTAAATTTTTTCCTTTTAATTTAAATATGGGCTGATAATTTTTATCAAATATCTTAATATCTATTACACCAATGTTATCCATCTCCTCCTTTTTATTCATTTTACGTCAGTATTGTTCCTGTTTGGCACAGAGGAATAGTATTCAGGAGATTGTTTGCCTGCAAAGAAAGAAATGCTGCAGCTCCTGCTGCCAGAGCAATTATAAACATCATACCGATAATATTTTTTGAAGTTAAAAAAGAAATCATCTTTTTAAGCATATCTGGATTTGTTTGTGATGCACTTAAAAAAGTTTCATTAAAATATTTTGCATCAATTCTGATGGGATCTGAAAATATATCATGCAGGCTCTCTGCATCTGTTTTTTTTATATCCTCTCCAAGCTGTTTAAGAGTTTTGTTAGGATCTGTATGATAGTCATGAGTTATGGCATTATTTGCCACATAAGTAAATATTTTTATTCCTCTTTGAAATGTTGCCCTCTTTGGATTTACAATAAATTTGCCCTCATCATACTCCAGAGTGTTTCCATCTAAAGTCACGACAACCTCCTGCTCACAGGCATCAGCTCCAATAAATCTGACTATCGCAACCTTTTCCTTTCTCCCAAATATTTTTATTTTATTCCAGATCTCTTTTCTGGCTATTATGATCAAAGGCAGCACAGGGAGGAATAAAAACCACCCAGCAGCCATCACATAAAAGAGGGCAGCCAAAGCTCCCTCTTTCTCAATGCTCCATGTCATGACAACAATTCTGGCAGCCGATATTATACATCCAACAAAAAGAATAATCAAAGAAAATATAATAACATTTTTTTTATTAAACAACTGCTCTTTTAAAAATAGTTTTTGTTTTTTATCTTTCAAATCCTGAGTCATTTTCGAAACCTCTTTTCTTCTTATTTCTAGGAAACCATTTTTGCTGATAGTTTATATCCTCAGTTTGTGCTGAAACAACCTGCCTTTTCTCAAAAGATCTTTTTATCCTCTGCTTAAATCCCTCTTTGCTCAGGCTCAGGGCAATAATAAAGGCAGGCTGCCTCCTGTATATTTTTAAAATTGTTTCTGGAACAAATAAGGAGGATATTGTATCATTTCCTATTGTTTGCTTTATTCCCAATAAGCCTGTATATGCTTTCTCAACATTTAAAATTGCCTGCTGCTCTACTCCATCAATATATCCTTTACTTAGATCAACATTTAAATCCTCCCAAACTTTCTCAGCTTTGAAATCATCCCAATATTTATCAGCCTCCAGAGAGTTAGCAAATTGTTGAATATAATTATCCTCTCTTTGCCTCTCAATCATTTGCTCCTGCTGCTCATCCATATTAAAGCCCTCTGTTTGATTCAATGATTAAGCCGATAGAAAACCAGCCCAAATAAAATGAGAGCAGGAGTAAAACAATAAAAAATCCATTTCCTCTGATGTTGGATGTATTAAAATTAAAGAAATCTGTTTTTATTATTTCTGTTGTTGTTGTGTTTGATTGAGTTTGGTTTATGTTGGAGCTGATTGTGGCTGTGGCTGTGGAGTTAGTGCCTGTTCTAATCTCCAAGCCCTCAGCCAAAAAACTAAAAGAAAGCAGTAATAAGAATATAGATGCGACTAGTATTAAATAAGGATTCGGAGGATCACTAAAAAATCCTATTGCTGTTAAAACTAATATAAAGCCCAAAATGAGAGCAAATATTGTCAGCAGCATTTAAATCTCTTATCTCCTGCCTGCCATGCCTCCGATTATAAAGCCACCTACTACTGCAAGTAAAGCTCCTATTGCATAGAATAAAGGCAATAGATTGACAATCGTGGATGTTGTGCCTGTTAGAGTTACATTATCAATGATGTCCTGAGTTACAGGAATAGCAACTGCGACAAACATTATAACACCAATAACAGATCCAACAATATTTCCAACTAATTGTCCTGATCTACTTTTCAATATTTTTATTTTGGTTATATTTTTCAGAGTTTTGATTCCCCACATTTGAAACACCTCACAATTTTAATTTAAGGAAGCTTATATTTAAATATACCTATTTCCAGCTATTTCTAGGCGATTTAAGGCACTTTTCTGGATTATACATCATTTTATACCAAAAACAAAATAAAGTCCTTAATTTCAATCTTATCAGGTTTTTTTATTATTAATTAAAATTAAATACATTTTCTCCAAGACAACCCCTATTTCCTATGGAACAGGTTTTTTACTCTTATTTATGTATGAAAAAATCTGACACCCCCTTATTTCCAATGGAAAAAGTTTTTTATTATTATTTATAGGGTATATAGTTTTGTAATACATTTAAGACACCCCTGTTTAACAACATTGTCAGTTCCATAGGAAACAGGGGGGTGTCCCAACAAGATAATAAATATATATACACACAACATTAATATAGCTTTTTGTATATTAACCAAAAGATTTATATACATATATAAATATATACAAAAAATGGAATTAAAATCAGATAGCAAATTTGATAAGGTTATCAATTTAAGGATCAGCCCTGAGATAAATCTTTTATTAAAAAAAATTCTCAGGAAATATGGAGGCAAATATGATAATAGCTCCCACATAATAAGAGTGGCAATTATAAAACTATATCAGGAGGAAATTGAAAACGAAAAAAAACCAAAAGAGTTTTTATGAGTATTCAATATTGTCCTTTGTTTCTTTGGCTGTTTTAATCCCCTTAATTAAAGTCATGATTATTATTGTGTTTATTATGATTTTTGGTATTATTATATTATTATTAAAAGGAGGGATATAAAATGGCAGATGCAATTGATAAGAAAAAAGACAGATTAAAAAAGATAAAAGAAGTTTTAAAAGAAATAGGCAAAAAAGGGCAAAATGTTGGAGAGCAGCATTTTATTGCTCAGGCAAGCATAGCTCTAGGATGCACACCCCACAAAATAAAGGAGTATATCTGTGAGCTGATCGTGGCTGGGTATATAGAGATTAAAGGAGGAGATATTGTTTGGATTGCCTCAAAAGACAGCCTCTTTTCATAGTGCCTAAGTATTTTATACTTAATATCATCCAAAACAGCCACCACCACCATCAAAAGTATAATATATACATATATGTTTAAGATGGAAAATTTAAAACTCTTTTATAGAATATTAAGCATAGTAGTTATAGTAGGATGGATAGGCTTTCTCTTTTATAATATGTATTTATGGAATTATTTGATTAAACAATATGAGATCAATCCCTCAAACTTTGTGGTGTTTGGTATCAAAACACATAAGGAGCAGTATAAAAATCAACTGAGCTATAAAAACCACCCATTAACCACTATAAATTGGATCAATAAGTCCTCCTTAGTTTCAGATTGTAAGCCTTTAATATATATTAATGATTTTTTCTTTGATAAAATATCAGGATTTTTAAAATTCACAGGTTTTTTAATAATACTAACAATATTAACAAAAACCAATCCTGCTGAGTGGAGGAGGATTGGAGATAAAATTGATAAAATTGATAAAAAAATAGAGCAGGAGCAGGAAAAATGAGAACATTTAATTTAAAGGAGGAGATAAAGATTTTAAGTGATATATATTATTATGAGAGGATTATTGGCAGATATAAAAAACAAATAAAAAAACTAAAAGATATATTAAACAAAAAAACTGAGGAGAAAGCAAATGGTGTTGCCAAAAAGAATAAAATATAAAAAACTCTGCTGGATTTGTGGAGCTTATTTTTTATCCACCCATAACAGATCCAAATACTGCCCTGATCATCAAACCAATAAAAAGAAAAAAAATGACACACTCCCAAATAAATCCGACTAAAGCAGGGAGTTTTCAAAAAGAAAGATGAAGATATTAGAGATTTATTGTGGAACAAAATCTTTTAGCAAAATTGCTGAAAAGAAAGGGCATAATGTATTCACAATAGATTTTAATCCAAAATTTAAACCTGATATGGTTGTTGATATGCTATATTTTGATATTAAGATGTTACCAAAAGAATGGAGAAATCCAGATGTTTTATGGATGTCACCACCATGTCAAACATTTAGTCTATCTGGAAATAGTATGTTTATGGGTTTCCCAACAGGTTCTAAAACATATATTGGTCTTGCTCTTGCTTATAAATGTATAGAGTTAATCCAAAAGCTTAAACCTAAATATTGGGTGATAGAAAATCCAAGAGCAGGATTAAGAAATATTTGGTTTATGAAACCATTACCAAGAACATCTGTATGTTATTGTCAGTATGGATTAAACAGGATGAAACCAACAGATATATGGAATAATTTTGGATTTGATGGAAAAATCTGTAAAAATGGTAGTGATTGCCACGAATCTGCTCCAAGAGGATCAAGAACAGGAACTCAGGGAGAAAAATCTACTGAATTAAGAGGAATAATTCCAGAGAAATTATGTGAAGAAGTTTTAAACAAAATATGCGAGGCGAATTCATCAAACCAATAACAAAAAGAAAAATGAGAATAACAATAAGACTAAATGAGGAGGAGCAGGCAAAACTAAAGCAGCTCCAAGCAATCACAAGGATAGACAATAAAGGATCAGCACTTAAATTTGCTATGGATTGGAACTTAAATCATATTAAAATTGTCACAGAGAGCCTTATATCTCCCAATTGGGAGGTTTTCTTTCAGAAGAAGAGCAAAACCAACCCCTCACAAAAAAAGCTTTATTTTAGATAAATAAGCCCATTCTGTCACATTTTTTGCCCATAAGGTATGACTTTTTTATATTCTCAGCCAAAATTTAAAGATTAAGCCAAATTGATGGAGAATTGCCTATTTATAAATAAGTGTATTAATTTCTTGATAAAATTAATACACCTATTTATAAATAGATACTGCATTAATCAGTTGAACAGAAGGTTAATGATTATTCTTATATAAATAATTTTCGGTATAGAATCACAATCAGAAGAAAAACATTATAATATTTATCTCCTATATAATCCAACCAGCAACAAAATAACAATCCCCAAATATATCCCTGATAAAATATATATTAATGGTTTAAAAAAGAAAGGAATGATCCCAGCCTCAGCCATAGCTATGATCAAAGGCAAAGGCAATAAGAAAGCTACCTCTGGAAAAACTCTGCATATTAATAAAATAATTATAAAAAAGAATAATACAAACAAACCCAGCAGCCATGTATTGCCGAATAAATTAGTTTCCAGCAGATCCTTAATAAGATTTAAAGATGTGAATTCCATTTTAATCATTACCTCTCCACCAATCAACAATAATTATAATAAAAATTATAGTTATAGGCACACCTATCATCATTTGAAATATAAAAGGTAGGTTTAATTGAGGGCTGCCAAATATGGCAATAGGAGCAAGCATAATATTTAACATAAATCTAAAAAGCCTTAAAAGAGTTTTTGGTATATCTGTGATCCTAAAATCTGATGTTGTTGTGTCTATGCCTGCAATTTGTGGAGTTGTTGGAATATCCTCATTAAAAGTGGAATTTAAGCCTTTTATAGAGTTTCCCTCAATTTCAAAGAATTTATTTAAAATATCTCCCTCTATTAACTGAAAGCCTCCCAAATAGAGCATAATATTTATGCAGAGCATAAATGTTATTATTTTAATCAAATTTGCCATTTCAATCTCCTCTCCTAAATAAAAACATCCCAATAACTATAATAAGGATTGAGGATGTCATTAAAATAGGCAACCAGCCCAAAATACTAAAAACAAACAAAATAATTGCTCCTGCAAAGCCTGAGATGGCAGCAGGCACTCCCAGCTCTGCGAAAGTGGCAACAATAGCCACAACAACCAAAATTGATATAATAGCCAACATCACTCCAGAGAAATCTCCTTTATATTTCTCTGCAACAGATAGGGCAGAATAATTGCTTATAGCTGTTGCATTATAAGTATAATAAGTATTATGCAAATTGATTAAATCCTCTCCATTAAGTTTTATAAAATAATCTATATCAATAGTCCTGCCTGTTGAATTGCTGCTGTTTAATATTATTATGGAGGCTGTGCCTCCTCCTACTGATCCTGTCACATTGGTTAAATAATTTATCCCATCAAAAGAGCTGTTTAATCCAAAAAAAGAGATAAATCCTCCTGTTGAGCTAGTAATTATGCTAAAATTAAGAGATCCCTCTGTTGTTGTCAGAGAATAAGAAACTTTGTCATAAATTGTTGTGAAAGGAATATCAACATCTGTGGAAAGTATAATATTATAAAGAGAGGAGGCAGGCTCTAAATTAAATATTTTTGTTGTATAGCCTGCAGCCTCCAGCATGATCCTGTATTCTGTTGTTGATTTTAAAAAAATACTTAATTGCCCTGAAATATCAGAATATTTCTGAGCCACAACCACAAAAGTATCATTAACTTTGTTGGTTATAGTCATAAAAACATCCTCCAGAGGCTCATCCTCCTGATTTCTTATATTAAATGTCTTTGACTCTCCATTGGAGGAGTTTAAAAGCCACACATTAAGAGTGGTATGAGTATCATCTACTATAGTTACAAAATAATTCCTCCGATTATAAAAATCATTAAATACAGCAATATCCCAAAGCCCTCCAAATAAATCATCTTTGTATATAGTGCCATTGGAAGTATAAAGAGTTTGCATTATTGAATCTAAATTGTTTAGTATTAAAGTGGTAGTAGTATCATTTATTATTTTTTGAGTTTCCTCATCATATATGGTTATATTGATTGAGTTTCTAGTATAAAGGCTGAAAGTAATGTTTGGGAGAGTATCAGCAGCCAGAATATTGATTGTTTGGCTGTCATAAGCAAAATTATCAGAGATTATAGTGACATTATAAGCTCCTGTTATTGCTGAGAGGATCAAACTCCCATCATCAGTCGATTTGTTGATTTTTTTATTTAAAGATATCTCTGTGATATTTATGGAAAAATCATTTATAGAATTGCCTGAGATTATAGAGATGGCATTTATTGAAAGATTGGCTGATCCGAAAACTATATTTTCATAATTTGTGGAGAGTGCAGCAATATCAATGGATTTTTTATTGTCCAAATAGCCTGTTGAGTTTGCAGAGATATTATAAGATCCAGCAGAGAGGAGGAGCTTTGTCCATCCTGTTGAGTTTGATTTATTAATCTGCAAGGGAGATAAAGCCCAAAATTCATCAATCCCTGAGCCTGAGAAAACCTCAGAGGCATTTATATATAAAATTGCCTGATAAATATTGTCCTCAAAACTCCCTCCATCTGTTAAATTTATATTGTGAGTATTGTTTAAATATCCTCCTGCCTGTGAGCTGCTAAATTTGATATCATAAGTGACATTAAATTTTGATATTTGCAGATTTGTTTTATTTGAAACTAAAATTGTTCCATTTTGAGTGGAATAAGTATATTTATTGGAGGAGTTTGAGATTGTTATTGTGAGATTGTTTATGTTGCTGTCATCATATAGATCCTTTGCTGTTATTGTGAATGTTTGCTCATCTGGAGGAGGTGGTGGAGAGGTAGCTGAACAAGAAATATTTAATATTGCTGATTGCCCAGTCCCTTCTTTTGAAATATACCTAAAGTCATTGTTTGGATCTCCTGCAATAATTACTGCAGCTGTCAACATCATAGTAATATTTGTTCTG
>Ga0080013_1004629_pt1 | contig 13394 bp, 18 predicted proteins | sample ETNvirenome_6_85_FD_69236 | JGI IMG/M metagenome (GOLD analysis project Ga0080013, IMG submission 69236) | Marine viral communities from the Pacific Ocean - ETNP_6_85 (SPADES assembly) (version 2) | ecosystem: Environmental > Aquatic > Marine > Oceanic | place: Pacific Ocean | collected 2013-06-19 | reverse complement strand
TGATAATAGAAATGAATATTTATTAGGCATTCGTTATATAGAACTGTTTGCTCCATTAATTAAATCAATTCAACAACAATATGAGATAAATGAAGCACAAAGCGCAACAATTCTCAGTTTAAATAGTCAAATTACTGTTATTAAAGCTCGCTTAGCATTACTGGAAACTTAACAGTCTCCATATCCTCTGGTTTTCCTGCGGAAAGCCTTATTTTTTTATTTTTTTGTAATATATACACAAATAATTATTTTTGACATACTTTTTAGGAAAAAAAATGGCGGCAATGACAATTGGCACTGCTGTTGCCTTAATTGAACTTGGAGCAGTAGGAATCACTGGTTTGGCCGCAATTTGCACAGTTATTTATAATATTTTAAAATCTGAACGATGTAAAAAAATGTGTAATTTAATGTATGAACATATAAAAGCATTAGTATATTATAAAGAAAAATCCTTAGGAGTATCTATTTTAAACAAAATAAGAGACTTTTTTATGAAATTATTCCATATAAAACCACCTGTATGAGACACCTGTGGTTTCTCAAGACTCTTTCGCTTTTTTTTGCTGCAACTTTTGCCAAAAGTTGCGATAATGCAATCGTAAAAAAATAAAAAAAATAAACTTTTTTGCTGAGACTTTTTCCTAAAAAGTCTCTTTTTATTAATTAATTTTTATTTTTCGACCTTTGTCCTCAATAATTGTTGAAAATGTAAAATTTTTTTCCTTTTTCATTCTAATATGATCTTTATCTTTCATTTCAAATGTTATTATCTTATTATTATATAATAAACCATATAATTCAATAACAGATATTTTCATTTCATTAGCTTTTTTAATTATTGACCAATTTGGTACTCCTTTCATTCTAATATGATACTTAATACTCTCAATTCCGTCTTTTATCAATCTCAATTTATCAATATAACATTTTTTTGTTAAGAAATACGATTCTATAGAATAAATTTCTTCATCTGAAGTTCCAGAGAAATCACTATGAAATTGTCCCATATTTTTACCAATTAATTCTCTATTATATAATTTTTGATATAAATCAGCTAATTTTGGTACATCTTTTTGTTTAATATGCATACTATCTGTATCTTGATAATAAATATCAAGATTATTATCTTCTGCAAGACACATTACTTCATTCATAATTCTTTTACTCATAGAAAGAATATTAACTCCACAAGTAGCGTTATTGAAATGTTCTAGAATAGGTTTTATTTCTTTGATTACATATTTATCAGTAAAAGGAATATTGAAGAATTCAATAACTTTATTATAATTATGAACTATATATTTTATAGCTTTCTCTTCTCCTTTAATAGTTTTAGTTTCACTATCAATAGGTTTTAATATTGTTTTACCATAAGCACTATTCATAAGTAATTTGTATACAACTTGAATAGGGTTTCCTTCAGCTTTCTTTTTCAATCTTTCATTAAAAAGATGTTCTATTACTTTATTAATTTTAGTATTAAATCCTTCATCGTAATAATAACCTCTTACTATTTCAAATTCTACATCTTGAAATTTAATCAAATCTTCTAATGTTATTTTATCTACGACAATACTTTTATTTTCCATATCATTACTCCAATTTCTTACTCCTTCATCAGTAATATAAGATATAAGTGGAAACTCTCTTGCTGTACCAACTTTTTTAATTTTAATCTCTACTATAAACATATCATAATTTTTTACTTTATTGTAATTAGTTGTTTTTAATACTTTAGGTTTTCCTAGAGCAAAACCTGATATTCTTTTCATACTGGAAGGATATAATGATACACCATCAAAATCAGCTATTTTACCTTTTACATATTGTTTTTGATTTTTTCTCAACATAGTTCTTCCTCCTACTACTGATTGTTGTATAAACGCTCTTAGATTTCCAGCCATTTTATAAACACCATCATAACAACCTTGTTTTAATAAATACGCATTCGCTAAACTAGGTAAGGTAAAATAATTATTAATATCTAGTTCAGTAGCCTCTAATATCCATTCTCTAAATTTCCAGTAACCTTTACATAATACTTTACAATCAATCATACAATATTCAGCACTATAAGATAATATATTAAACATATTACCCTGTATTATCTTCCATTTTTTACAATTATCTACAAGTTGTTTATATTCTTCATCATTCAAATATTTTTTAGCTTCTATTAAAGGTATAAAGACTTTATTAATAGTTTCTTGATTATATAATTTATAAGGTAATATCTCTTTACCTTGGTCTAATTCAAACATTTCTCCAAATTTACTTAATTTAGTAGAAATTAAAGACGCACTATCTTTTATTTGAATATATATATATCCTTCTAATTCTTCACTTAATTTATTATTAAAATAAACAAATTCACCATTAACCAATTTCTTACCTTTCATAATTATATTATCATTAGTCAAATACTGATTTATAAATGTATAATCATAACTTGAATTATGAGCTATTAACCTAGTGTCACTATTTAAACAATCTAACATTTTCCTACCACAATCTTTTCCGTAAAAAGTCTTTTTCATACCTTCATTTTTATACATACAACATAAATAAGGTATATGTCTTTTAGTTTCTTGACAGGTGTAAGTTTCAAAATCAAAGAATACATTAGTATATTTGACATTACCTTTTTTACCTTCTTTCATTTGAGATTTTCTGTTACTTGGGGTCTTCATAGGTCTATTAAATTTATTTTCTTTCAAACATATTTCTTCATCATATTCTAAGCTTTTTATTTCTTTGAATAAATCAAAATAACAAGTATCTTGAAAACTAACTTCATTAGGGAAATCTTTGAAAAATCTATCACCTTCATTAAACATATAATAAATTAATTCAAATGAACTAATTGTAGTATTTTTCTTTTTGTATCTATCAGGTAATTTAATATATATATTTTTGAATTCATCAAAATTTTTGAATTCATTAAATAATTTTTCATAATTTTTTACACTATACCAAGTCATATGTATGTCTTCATTTATGAAGTAATGATTATTTACTAAACCGATATTGTATACTTCTTTTGATTGTTTATCTCCAATATATAATATACCTTGTCCTTGTTCTTTTCTTCTATCAGTCCATACTTTGAATAGTAGATTATACTTTTCAGTAAATATTTTTAATTTACTCATAGGAATATGATGACATCTTATCATTTGTTTTAGATTTTCTATTTTATCATCGCTCATACCTCCATTTTGTAAGGTAGAAATTATACAATTAACATCATAATTGGTACTACAAAATTCATTATATATAGAATATCTAGTTAAATCTATATTTGTTTTATTTAGTTTGTTAAAGAATGCTCCATTTTGTTTTTTCTTTCCTTTTTTAAGTGAAAGGGTAATAGTTTCCATATCAGCCTCTTCAATTATAGCGTCAGCATATTGTCCCCAACTATCATCAGCCAATTCATCATTTTTAATATCAGTTATGAGTTCTTCTAATTTATTTATATTTGATTGATTAAGTGTAATAAATTTACCTCCAGCTTTTAAAAGATACGCTCCATCTTTGAATTTTACAAAATCTGTAATTAACTTAAAAATATCATTAAGTTTTACTTTATCTAATTTAACTTGTAAATCTTTTGGTTTTTCTTTTGAAAAGAATGTTTGAAATTTAGTAAATAATGTATCTTTATGATAATCATATACTTTCTTAACATTCTTCTTTGTTTTAATTACAACTCTTTTAGTTTTAGGGTTATAAGTGTATTGTTTGTTATACTTAGTTAAAAATTTATCATCTTCACTTTTAAAGTATTTTGATGATTTTGTTTTATCAACTAATATAACTTTATTATCAGTTGTTTTAACAAGTAACTTGTCTTTTGGTAGTATAAATTTCTCAGGATTGTTAATAAGTCCGTTTTTTTTAGCGGTGAATAAAGTATTAAATCTTTTAGTTTCACTATTATAAATTTTATCCATATATATATATACATTATATATTAATTTTGCTTTTAAATACTTTTTTCTAATTATATTAATTTTAAATATATATTTTAAAAATCATTTTTTTTCAAAATATATAGTTTCCTTAAGTATTAATTAAAATAGTTAATTTATCAAATAATTCTATATCTTTTTTTTTTAATCTATCTAAAATATTTTCCTTATCTTCGTTCTCTTTATATATGTTTAACCAATATCTAATTCTTCCTGCTTGTTTCTTTTTTTCATATCTTTCACCATTTTCTTCTTTCATTCTATTAAAACAACTTCTAGACCATTTAATTTTTTGCTCTTTAAGTACAGGGTCATCTTTTCTTTTTTGTAAATATTTGTAAATGTTTTGTTTAACCTTTTCGTTATACATTTCTTATTATATATATATAATTAGATATTTTTTTAAATGGTTTTCTTTGTTTAAATTAATTGTTTAATTTCTTAATGTCGCCTGTTGTTCTTCATCTTCTACTTGTGTATATAAAAAGGGTCTATTAGCTTCTCCTTCCTTTATCAAATTTTGTAAATCTTGTTTTTTAACTTTATACTGACTTATATTTTGTTGTAATCCCTCTGCTTCGCTCATAGTAAATCTTACATCACTTTCTAAATCTTGTATTCTTTTTGTTCTACTTATTTTTTGTCCCCTAGTTAATTCATCAGGGTTTTTATCTACTTGTTCTTTTAATCGTTCTTGTAATATTTTTAATTTATCTAATTTTTTTGGTAAATTTCTCTTGTCATTTCTATTATCTAATTTAAGTCTTTCAAGTGCCCTTGTTCGTGTGGTAAGTAGACGACTATTTGTAATTAAATCTTGTTCTTTTTTTGTTACTTTTTTTCTTGGTTTTTTACCTTTTTTAGGTTGTAGTCTTTCTTCTATTTCTCTTTCTTTTGCTTCTATTCTTTCTAAATCAAATCCTCCTTCTATCAAAGCTTCAGTAACAGGGGCTTCTTCTACTTCTACCTCTTCTACAGGTAATCCACCACCTGAAGCTATTTTCTCAAATCTTTGTATTCTTTCCTGAACTAGAGTTTTACTTTCTTTTACTCTTTCTTTTTCAAAAGCTACTCTTTCTTCCATCATAGCATCATTTCTTTGTAAAATTCCTCTCCTATCAGCTTCATCAGCTTCAGCTATTGCTCTAACTTCACCTTGTAATTCATTCATTCTAGTTCTAGTGTCTTTCAATTGATTTATTAATACATCATTCAGTTCCTCTAGATTTAAAACTTCTTGTCTTGCTCTTGTTACTTGTTCTACTTGTTCTAAATCATCAGTAGTTGGTTCTGTTTGTGCTATAGATACAGAAGTTTGTTTTTTCTCCAAATTTTCATTTATTTTATTTAATAAAGCTAATTCAGCTAATTTTAAGGGGTCTAATTGTTCTTGTTTCCTTTCAATTACTTTTTTATTCATTTGACTTAATAATATTTTATTTTGTTGATAGTAACTTAAAGGACTAGGTTTACTTCTAGATTGAGCTATTGAACCAAAACTTCCTGAAAAAGGACGCTGTCTTACTGATTTAAATTTAACAGGTTGAGCGTCCATAAACAAAACAACACCTCTTCTTACTCTACTTCTAGCTTTTTTATATGTAGGGTCATTTTTGAAATACCTTACATTAAAGAATGTAGGTTGAGGTTCACTATCATATATTCTTCCAAATACCATATTTTATATATATATATAATATAAAATAATTTTAATTATATTTATCTTCATCATCACAATATATGCCTAATACGATACAATAATTATCTAAAAACGGTTCGGCAGGGGTTGTTCCTGTTGATGCTAGAATAATACCTGTTGAACTGTCCCCATATGTTAATTCAAACTCTAATATTCCCATTTTGAAAAGTTGATTTGGAAACATTAACAAATTTCCTATATTATCATTATATTGACTATTCATATTATATCTGTTGAATTTAGTTGATGTAATACCTGATATAGTAACTCTTCCTAATACTCCATCATTAATAAAACCTTCATTTTTTGAAACTATTGAATTTACAGCACTAGAATTTTTTAAACTAACTCTTACATAATATTGATTAGCACTAGCGTTTATATCAGCATTTATAAAAGTTCCTTCTAGATAAACTCCTACAGGTCTATCATATGGAATATTCAAATTTACTCTAAATGTAGGATTTGAGAAAGATGAACCACTTACTCTATCTTCATATCGTAAAACTAATCTTTGATATTTCATTTTATATATTAATTAGACATATTTTTTTTTAACATTTTTAACTTTTCAATTCTAATTAATTCTTCAACAGCTTTTTCAGTTAAATCTTCTACTATCTTAAACCTTCTAAATGTTAATATAGCTGTAAAATTTGTTTGTAATCCGATTAAGTCATTATTTTCATTAGTAAGACGAATTCTAAACCCTAATAACTTCTTTTGATTAATTCTCGTAATAAATAGTCTACCTGTATTGAAAAATGTAAGATTACTATATGGTTGAGAAAGAATAGGAAATTTAGCTACTAAATCACTACTTACTAATCCATCAGTATTATTACTAAAATTAGAACTAACTAAACTACAATGCATAAATATATTTTGTTCCCCTAAAACATTAATCGGTAAGTCACCTGTTAAAGTTATATTTTGTCCGTCAATAGTAAAATTATGTTTCTTTTTACTAAATCCTATTATTTCAAAACAAGAATTATCTACATCAGTATCTAATGCTAAATCAGCTGGTACTGAACCTGTAAATGTGCTTGATATAGTAATCCTTCCTGTGTATGAACTCCAAGATACAGTAAATGCTTCATTATCTGTATGTCCGTTCGCTGTGGAGAATTCAGCTTCAAAATCATTTTTCAATTCAGTATCTAAAGTCGCACTAGTTGGGTTTCCTTCTTGTAATGAATAAGCTTTACCACTAGATGAATAATATATTTGAAAATGTTTATTAAAATTTTGAACTGCGTAAAAGTCCCTTCTAGCTGTAGCTTCTGTAATTTCTAATTCAATATATTCATTTTCCTTACATTCCATAACTTTATTTTTTATCTCAACATCAAAATCATCGTGACTTCTTCTAACAGATTTAGCACTATCAATAAATAATATCAGTTTTTGTATTTCCTCTACCTTCATTATGTATATAAATATAATATATTTTATTTTCGAATATAATTATATATAAATGGAAGGGACAGAATTAACACTATTAATAACAGCAGGTAGTGGAGCTTTAATTAGTTTAATAATAGCATTACAAAAAAGTAAATGTAGTTCTATAAGTATGGGTTGGGGCTGTATTAAATGTCTTCGTAAGATAGATACTAATGAAAATAATAACTCACCTAATAATAATATAGCACAAATATGAGTATAGAGGCTTTGATAGGGTTTATAGTAAGTGTAGCTTTAGCTACAGCTAAATTTAACGATACATTTGAGGATATGTGTAAAAAAAGGAAAGATAAAGAACAAAAATCTAAGAGAGTTTTTCTATAAATTGATAATTTAAAGATGATTGTTTTGGATATGTTTGAGTTATAATATCTGTTCTATATCTTCCGTAGTCAATCCTCATATTTTTTAAACTTTGATAAACTAATGTAATATCTTCATTATCCATATTATAATTTATTTTGAAAGCAAATTTTTTATTTTTATACATTTTATAAGCTTTTATTTCTTTTTTAAAAAGTAAGTAGCCTAATTGATGAAATTTATTTAAAATTAATTTATAAAATTCTTCAAAATTAAAATCATAATGTTTTTGAAATTTATAAGCTAGAATTAAAAATCGTATACTTTCACTTAATAAAATAGTTCCATAATCATCTACAGAATTCATTTCATCTAATATTTTTATAGTATGTAAAGCTAGTTTATGTAATCCATCTTTTAGTTTTTTTATGTCACTATTTTCAAATAAAATCATAAATTGATTTAAAGAATATTTTAGTACGATTTCCTCGCTTTTTTTATCATAAAATCTATACATATATAATATGATTACATTTTATTTATTTACTTACATCGTCAAACTGATTTAAAATTATAACTTCATTAAAGTTTTTTCTAACAGGATTTTCAGTATCAGCACTATCTATATACATAAAACTGTGTTTTTCTTTCGTGCAAAAATCATAAATCTTCATAAATTGTTCTTCACTTTTAAATAATCCAGCTACTTCTTCGTAAATACTTTTTACTTGGTTTAAATCATTTGTCTTAAATATAAAATGAGCTGTAGCATTTCTTCTCCAAGCATTAGTCACGCCTTTAAAAGTTTGTGTCGTGACGATAAGGCAGGCCTGATGATGTCTTGCTTTTATCAGGAAATTTTCAAAAGAAGGACTTTTTAATATTCTCATTCCTTGGCAATCATCAAAGTAAACTAAAAAGTTTAATTTATCTCTATCAATAGCCATTTCCATAGAAGAGGGGTCAAAAGAAACAGAATGAAGTTTCATTAACTCTATTGTTGTTAGTTTATCAGCATCATATTTATTTTTAACAAATTTTCTAAAAATTTCTCTTATTTTTTTATATTCTTTATGCTTTTTAATCATTATTTCTAATTGTTCTTTTATTTCTTTTACCAATCCTGTAGAAGGTTCATCAAAGACTAAAACATTCTCTTTATCTTCAAAAAACTCTGTAGCTTTTGGGTCATTATGTATAGTAGGAGATATTACATATATTTTGTCAAAAAATGGATATTGTTTTTCTAGCATATTTAATACTGCTACACCTTTACCTGAACCACTACTTCCTGATACATTTATTCTATAGTAAGCTTGAGGTAGATTAGATGGCATAGGTGGTTTTTCATCTTTCTTAACAGCTATATTTTTATTTTCTAAACCTGATAATTTTTTAATTTTCATATAATAATACTTAAGAAAATATTTTCTATAGATTTTTCTATTAATTTCTATTAATTTCTATAAATTTCTAAAAAAAAAATCTAATCTATAATATATAATGACAGATATTGAGAAAAAACCTAAAAGGGTAATGAGTGAAGAACAAAAGCAAAAACTAGCTCTAGCTAGAGCTAAAGCAAACGAAATAAGAAAACAAAAGAAAGAAGAAAGACTATTAGAAAAAGAAGTTACTGATTTAGAAAAAAAGGAAAAAGTAGCTAATCTTAAACAAAGAAAAGAAAAATTAACTAAAAAACCAGAACCTGAACCAGAACCAGAAAAAGAAGATGATAATGAAACTGAAGTAGAAGAAGAGGTTGTACACAAAAAGAAACCTAAAGAAAAATTACCAGCTAAACCAAAAAAGAAGAAAAAGAAAATAGTATATTATGATGAAAGTTCATCAAGTGAAGAAGAACCTGAAATAGTATATAAGAAAAGAGTAAAAGATAAAAAAGATATTAAGGAAGATATAGAGGTAAAACAACCAAAAAATATATTAAATTCATATTTAAGTGATGAAGTTATAAAAAGACAATATAACCAAGAATTAGAACAAGCTAGAGTTCAGGAGATGATAAGATATTTACACCCTAAAGGAAACTGGACTAGGTGAAAAAAAAAAAAATAAAAAAATAATATCTAATATATATAATATATATGTTAAATGCTATCAAAAACATTTGCCTTAATACCCCTATACTCAACATATTATGCCTCGTGCTTTTTAATGGGGTATTCGTCAAACACTATATTAAAAGCTATAGAAGAGAAAAAGGCTACTCTAAAGAAGATATGGTGAAAATACTTAGAGAATTAAAAACGCCAGAAGAAGATATTATTAAATATTTAGAATAAATCTTAAAAAAAAAATCTTAACTAATTATATATAAAATGGGTAAGAAAAGTATGGCTCAAAGAAGATGGGAGGCAAACAAAACTATGTTAAATGCCCCAGAAAATCCACCTCCAGCTGAAGAAGATGATGACGCATTAAAAGTATTAGCTAAACTGAAGAAAGAACAACTTATAAGTTACTATGTAGATAAATATGGTTTAAGTGCCTCATTATTAACTCAATTTTGGGATTTTTTAGCTAAACAAAGTCCTCAAAAAATTAAACAACTTAAGAAAGGTAATGTTAAAAATACTATTAAAAGAAAGGAGTATAAAGACGGTGATGTTTTATGTAAAGGTGAGGTAATAAGAAATGATTTTAAATTACATCAGGAAGAAAAAATGCCTGTTAATGATATAGAAAGAGAAGAAATAGAAGTAGTTTGAAAAGTCGTATGTAAGAAAATTTACTAATTAATATATACTTTAAGATTATATATAAAATGGGTTTTTTCTCAGGAATAGGAAATTTTTTCGGTAGTATAGGTAGAGGCATTGCTAGAGGTGCTAAAGCTGTTGGTTCATTTGTAAGTGGTGCCGCTAAAAAAGTAGGTGATTTCGTAAGCAACATAGATTTTGGTAAAGTTGGAGATATTGCCTCAAAAGTAGGCTCAGTTGCTAGAACAATAGGAGGTTTAGGTATACCTGTTCTTTCTACAATTGCTGGAGGTGTAGCTCGTGGAGCTGATTTAGTTAGTAGAATAGCTAAAAGAGGAGATAAAATTAAAGAAGGTGTAGATGTAGCCAAACAAGTAGGAAGTGCTTTAGAAAGACCAAGTGCTGAAGGTTTAGTAGGTGCTGGTCGTAGAGCTTTTGAATATGGTAGAAGTTTTAGAAGATAAGTTAAGATTTTTAACAATTTATTTAACAATTTATTTATAGTATAATAATATAGTATAAATAGAATGACTACATATAATTCTAAAGAATATTTAAGAGATTTAGAAATAAAATTTTATGGTAAAAATATTAAAAAAAAATTATCTATAGTTATTATATAAAATAATGTCAGTCCTGCCACAGAGTTTCTCATATTTTGCCAACAAGCTTGCTGGTGTAAGCAGAAAAAATTTGAAAATTACCCCCAACAACTCAACAAGCATTAAACAGAATGAAAACGCAACCTTTGTGCTTCCAACAGATAGCATAGTTGATTTAACAACACTCCAAATGGTATATAATTTTAAATATCAAAACGCTCCAGCTGGTGGTGTTACTCAAGCTCGTTATGTACCAGCACCTCACCAACTTTTTCGTTCAGTAACTTGGACTATTAATAATCAAGCTGTTGCTGGTAGTCAAAACCAAAACTTTGCCCAAGTATACGAAGCACTCCGTGTAGCATCTACAGGTAATGATAATGTAAACAGTAGATTAAATGAATATAACGCTCCTCCAATTGCTAATTTATGTTCTAAAGTAACTGATAAATTACAAGGAACAGGTAATGAAAGAGTAGCAAGTAATACAGTATCAAGAAGATGTAAGATGTCTGATTTTCTTGGCTTACAAACTTCTCCAAATGCAATGTCGTATGACACTGCAATTTGCGGAGAAACAAGAGTAGAAATCCAATTTAATGGAAATGAAGTAGCTTTAATTCAAAGTATTGCCGCCCCAGATAGTGCTGATGCTGATTGGGAAATCACCGATGTGCATATGTGTGTAGATGTAATAAGTTTTGCTAGTGCTGAATACGATAATATGATTAGTCAATTATTAGAAAGTGAAGGTTCTTTAGTAATGCCTTATAATGAAATTACATCTCAAAAATCTTTATTAGATAGTAATATTAGATTTAATGTAGCATCTAGCAGTTTAGATATGCTTGGCTTTGCTCTTTTAAAATCTACTTATAACTCTCTTACTCATAAAGTTGATGCCGCTGGAAATGCTTACTCACCTCAAGATTTTACTGATGGACTTGTTCCAGCTCAAACTCAATTATGTTTTAGATTGCCAGGTGGTAGTGCCTTACCTAGTGCCCAATCTAATATGAGCGATAGTATTACTGCAACTTGGTATTTTACAATCAACGGCCAAGTTTACCCACAGCAAGGTGCTACTAAGCTTATTGATGGAGCTGAATATACAAAAAATTTATATGCTTCAGGTAAAGATGACTATAACCAACTTTTCTTAGGAGCTTCTACAGCACCTAATATTATAGCTGCCGGTACTGATGACCCCTCCATCTCTACAGCTAATAATTTAGAATATGCTAAACAATACAAGCGTGTCAACTATTTAGAAAGAAACTGCTTCGTAGGTATGAGAACCTGTTTAGATGTGCCAGCTGCACAATCACCAAATCATACACTTTCAGGCATCAACACCTTAGGGCAAAGTAGTCAAATTTCCCTCAACTTAAATGGTTTCAATAATTCTGTAGATTACGCTTTAATGATAGGGCAAGGAAGTTCAGTTCTCCAAATCGGAGCTGGCCAACAAATTGCCGTAGTAAACTAAAAAATTAACATTAAACCACCACCCAATTTTTTATGTTAAATTTTTTATATAAAATTATCTAATATAAATTTATATAAAATGATGGCTAGTATTGTTAGAAAAAATGTTGGAACTAGTAATTCAATCAATCGTAATGCTAGATTTGTAAATGTAGCTAAAGCATTTAATCCTCAAACTGAATATTTAGTTAAACCTTCTTTCAAAGTCCCAAAACCAAGAGCTGGATACGCTTTAGAAATTAATAATCCTCCTCCATTCAAAAAAATAATACCTTTCAGTAAAAATTTTTAAGATTTAAAATATATATAATAATATATAAAAATGGTATACGGTAAAGGTTTAAATCCAGGCTTGAGAAAGTTTCTTTTAGAAAAAAGGAAAATGAAGATGATGAAGGAGAAGAATGGTAAAGGTAAAGGTAATGGTAAAAATAAACCAGCAATACCAAAAAAGAAAGCTCCAAAAATGTAATTAAAATGATTAGTTTAGATAATTGAAAAAATAATCTAATTATATTATAAGATATAATTAAATTATGGTAAAAAATAAAGTAAAATGTTTTAAATGTGATTGTTTTTTGAGAGAGAAAACAAGAAGAGATAATGATTTTAAAAATAGAATGTTATGTTATAATTGTTTCAAAGCTACAGGTTGGACTTATTATAATTTAAAAAGACTTTATCCTGAAAAAGTTAAGGAATTTTTTAGAAATCAAAATGAAGAAAATAATGAAGAAATAGTTAATTTTGGAAAATATAAAGGATTGAGTTATGATGAAGTTGTAAAAAAAGATAATAAATATTGTGAATGGATATATAAGAAGTCATTAGATAGTAACTTTAGTCAAAATAACTTTATTAAATATCTAAGTAATATATATAATTAATGGAACAAAATAGTTTATATAATACAGGTTCAGGTTTGAGTGTGTTAGACGACCAGCATTTAACAAGACTGACAATTGATGAATGTATAATAAATAATGATTTACAATTACCTAATGGACTTGTTCTTCCTACAGATTTATTACCTCTTCAAACTATGAGAAATAGCCTAAATTCTATAACTAATAATCAACTAGTAATAAAAGATGGAACAGATAGTTTTTCTGGTATTGGAAAAAGTAATGATTAT
>Ga0080013_1004628_pt1 | contig 13398 bp, 15 predicted proteins | sample ETNvirenome_6_85_FD_69236 | JGI IMG/M metagenome (GOLD analysis project Ga0080013, IMG submission 69236) | Marine viral communities from the Pacific Ocean - ETNP_6_85 (SPADES assembly) (version 2) | ecosystem: Environmental > Aquatic > Marine > Oceanic | place: Pacific Ocean | collected 2013-06-19 | reverse complement strand
AACAGCGGTGCGATCTTCAGAAGTACTTGTAAACGTACAATTGTCACCAGTATAAGTAACCGTCTCCGTGTAAGTGCCGTCCCCAATAGAGATCGTGTTGGTGGCGATACCTCCACCAACGGCCGCGTCTACAAGCGCTTCTGCCGCACCAATGGTGAGCTTTGCTGTGCCGGTTGTGGCGCCGTTGTTGGTGTCGTTGCCAGATTTAGATACGTAAAACGTAGCCATGTTTAAGCAACCTCAATCCATGTCTTGTCCGGGTCGAAGTAAACCAACACATCACTGCTGTCGTCATCGATAGCGTACCCAACAATTCTAACAAAGTCTCCTGTTCCTGACGGCGCCGTAAAGTCAAAATGGCCGGCGGTGGTCGAAACATAAAGTGGCAGGCCATCACATGCGCCGGAGCCGGGCAAGTTCAGTATTTCTGTTGAGGGTATCTTTATAAATCCTTTGGTCAACACTCCCACCGTTTGTGAGGCTCCGCCTAGGCCGACGCCCAGAAGTTGAGACGCACCAGTTGCAACGGCATCGGCGTCGGTTGCATCCCATGTGCCATCTGTGTGTAAGAAATATATTTGACCGGACGTCAAGGTGTCATTTGCTCCGGGTGAGTATAGCAGTTTCTCGCCGCCGCCCTCTCCATCAGACAATTGGTTCTCGAAGGTAGTGGTCTGATAGTTATGATACACGCTAAGAGCTGTTAGCGGTGTTGGGTCGTTAACTCCTAACTTTCCGTATACAGTTGTTTGTGTTGTGGCCATGTCTGCCGCGCCACCAATATTAATTATCGAACCCGACAAGACCATCCCGGTTGCCGAACCTGAGATTACTAGCATGTTGTCGCCGGCTTCTCTATATTTTATAGAAGCGTCGCTATTTGTACCAAAATAAAGTGGTAAGTCATCGTTAACTCGGGCGTCGTCACCAATCACAAATGTCGTGCCGTCGTATGTTAGATTGGCTTCGCCATTTAATGCGTCGGAAGAGCTGAAGGTGGCGATTCTGTTATCGGCGCCATTAGCAACTGCAGATACTGCGCCCGAGCCGCCGGCGGAGGCTGTCAGGACAACTTGACCCCCTGCATTGACACCAAGGTAACTGCCCGGGCCTGCGATGGTTCCGCTGGCCACGGTCACTGCGTCAAACATAAGCGTAGAGCCAGACACAACCGTGCCGGCAGCAGAGCCCGAGATTACAAGCATGTTGTCGCCGGCTTCATTGTATCTTATGTGAGATTCTTCGGCTGTGCCAAAATGAAGGTGTTGATCATCAAGCAGCAGCGCGCCGACTGAAGATGTGAAGTTTGTATTAAGCGTCAGGGCGCTAGTTGTTAAAACAAATGGATCTGTGTCTGCGAAGTTTCCGAAGCCAGATTTTATGTGGAAAGTCTCATTCGAACCCATATTTCCAACTGACCACTTAGAACTACCGTTACTCATGAAAGTAAACTGCGTATCGCCGTTTGCCGTAGAATTGTCGATGTTAACTCTACAATAATCTGTATCGCCCGACTTAAACGTTGCTATTAAACCATTTGTTGTGTCGGCCGCTGCAGCGTCAACGACAAGAATACCGCTTGTTTTTGTAGTAGCCACGTTGCCGCCAATAGATAATTTTTCAGGAATTCTTATTAGGTTACCAGACAGCGCTGTGCCGTACGGATTCGATCCAGAGATAACAAGAAAATCATCGTTGTCTTCATTGTATTCAATAGATGCGTCCTCGGTCGCACCAAAATATATCTTCTTATCATCAGCCACTCTTATGTTTCCGGTAACAAACAGACTAGAACCGTCGAAAGTAAGATTTGCCTCTGCGTTCATAGCGTCAGTACCAGTTGCTGTAACTAAACGGTTATCCACGCCGTTGGACATGAAGTCAGAAACATCGACCGTTAACCGCCCGCTACTTGCATCCAAACCCGTGCTAGCTATACCAGAAACTAAATCTGCGACCGTTTCTCTTTTCACGGACCCATCAGCATCGAGGAAAATGATTTGGTCGTTAGCGACGGCAACAGTTCCGTCAGCAATGTTTGAGCCGGAAATAGACAATTGCCCGGATGAGTTAGCTAGTCCACCGGACGTGGCGGTTAGATAATCACCCATTGTTGAGACTGTGACTCTCTTTGTTCCAGAACCATTATCCAGAATCATTACTGAATCGGTACTAGTCACAGGAGTTACCGCGCCGATTTCGGCAAAGTATAGACCAAGCTGGCCGCCGCTAGCGTTGAGACCAGTTCCGGCCATCGCGGTAGCAAGATCTGCTATTGTTTCTCTTTTTAATGAGCCGTCTGCGTCGAGAAAGACCATTTCGTCACTAGCCACAGCGATTGTGCCATCCGGGATGTTCGAACCGGTTATGGACGATAAAACAACTTGACCTCCTGAATTAACGCTCAAGTAACTGCCCGGGCCTGCGATGGCGCCACTAGCCACAGTTACCGAATCTAGCATCAGTGCACTGCCTGAGATTACTGTGCCCGCTGCAGAACCTGAAACAACAAGCAAGTTGTCCCCGTTTTCATTATATTCTATAAACGAGTCTAGGCCGGTTCCAAAGTGCAGTTTCTTGTCGTCTAAAATTGTCCAGTCAGTGCCGCCGAGGATCGCAGTGTCGCTAGTAGTCTCATCATACAATATATAAGCGTCGGCGTCGTCGCCAAAACTGATTTTTTTGTCGTCACTCACGAATAAATTGCCGGTTAATTGCATTCCGCTAGCATCGATAGTTATCATATCAGCGCCGGCGACCTCGATTTTGATAGTATCGTCGGCAGACGCGCGAATTGATGTATCTTGATCGTCGTCCAGGTCAATGCGCCCCTGACCGTCGAGATCGATATCATCGACATAAAGTTTTCTCCAAGCGAACCCACTTCGGCCGAAGTCGTGAGCACTATCGGCGACGGGGAGAACTGCGTTCGCAGAGGAACTAAGAACAATATAACTTCCGGCCGTGGCGATCGACAAGCCACCGTTCGAATCGCCTACCGTTAACGTCGTGACGTCGCCGGCGTCGTCACCTTGATCAGCTTTGAGAGTTAGGACAGCGCTGCCGGCTTCTGCTCCTACAACAGTAATTCCAGAGCCGCTTATGTACAAGCTACCGGTTACCTGCATTCCGCTAGTTGCGCGAACTTCACCGGCAACATCGAGGGTATAGGAAGGCGTGGTGTCGCCGATGCCAACCTTGCCATCACCGAGCACCGTCATTAGTGTAGTAGTATGATTCGCAACCTGTAATACAGTTTCTGCTGCAGCCAAAGCTTGAACTGATGTGCCGCTTCTTTTTGCTCCAATAATTTCAACAAGAGGTACCGTATCTGTATGAGTGTCGTTAGATATCCCTCTCAAAGCTAGCGATCTAGCATCAGCACTTTCTTGGTCTGATAATCCATTGATCATCAAACCGCCGCGGCTTGTGTGTATGGGGCCAAGGGCACCGTAGGCTTCTGTTACCGCAACGTTTGTTATGCCAGTTGCTACGTTTGCGTTGGCTAGTGTTAGCGGGGAGCTGGGGCTAGCCGTTCCGATGCCGACTCTGTTGTTCGTGTAATCGTATACTAGATTGCTGCTTCCGCTAAAAGAATTCGAGCCTGATACGAAAATGATGTGTTTGTCGTTTTCCGTGCCCATGTGGAACGAAGAAGAACTCATATCTCCGACGATTATTGATGCAATTGTGTCTTCGAAAGCCAGCTTAAGCCATGTACCTGATGCGCCAGCAGAGCCGGAATAAATACACCAGTCATTGAGGCTCCAATTTGTTTGACCATCAATTGTCGTTGTGCCAGAGCCTGTGACCTGCCAATAATCTCCGGCGGAGGCGGTTAAATTAGTCGAAGAATGATAGCCGCCGGATATTAAAAGAGTACTAAACTGACCTGATGCAGCCTCGGCAAGTCCAGAGCCTGTTGCAGCATTGCTAGTAGCGTTCCAAAATCCTTGAAATCTTGCTGCCCCTAAATATGCTATACTTCCTGATGCTTCTGGCATTAACCATGACCCCTATATTAGAACGTGCTACAAGCGGCGAAGACAGCGATTTCAGTGTCGTCTGCGTTCACGAAGGCGACTCTATCAATGCCGACTATATGATAAACTCGGTATTCTCTGTCACTTGGAAACTGAGCATCGACAGCCCTTCCGGAATCTGCTACCGTTACAGTAGCAGCTGTTGGGTTGGTGTTGTCCCCAACTGGAAAGGGAGCTGACTCTGCTACTTCAAACCATCTTTCAAAGGCATGACAATATCCAAATACAGCCATCGCAGCGGGAGCAGTATCGTGGAGATCCGTAACAAGAACGTGCAAATATCTTTGATTTTCTGTGGCGTATCCCGTAGTTTTATAGCCAGCGGTGCCGTTGAGTAGATTGGTCATGTCTGCCTCTAATGTGACTGCGCCGCCTTGCGTTCCTGTTAAATTCTTTGGGCTGCGTGTTCGTCCCCAGCTATTATGTCTGCCGAATATTGCTTCCCCTGTTTTTGGATCTACTGCCATTTTTATTTCCTACCTTTGTTAACTATCTTGTTTCTATCTGCCTCGGCTTTCCTGGCGTTTTTAATCTTTTTTAATTTTTCTTTTCTTTTCTTAGTCGAGGCCTTAACAAAAAATCTTCTATCTAAATAGTCCTCTATAATTCTTTCTTTTTTACATTTTTTTGCAAACTTGCGAATAAGACGGTTAACGTCGCCTTTTGTTTGTTTTATGTTGACCTCAACATTGTATGTTTTAGACATCCTTACCTCCGGCTAATCGTCTCCACTTGCCCTGAGATAAAGCCTGTATATCAGAAATGTCTACGCCGCTGTCGGTGGGAGAGACGCCGGCTAATGATTCATGCGAGCTATTTTCGGGCACTTCTTTAACACCGTCAAAAACGTTTGTGTTGTGCAAGTTCACCGTTTCATTCAGCCTTTTTATTTTTTCTTGGCGACGTGCTTCCTGATCTTCGTAAGAATCTTGCACGAGTTGCTTGTTGACATTTTTTGTTTCAACCAGTGGCTTTCGAAGGCCGCAAGCCACCTCGGCAACAATTTTCGATAACACGCCTTCGTGCAACAAAACTTCTTTGACTGTCTGTTCTATCAAAGGTTTTAATATTTTCTTAAATTCACTAGTTTTCATTTTAATCTCTTAATATTGAGTCGATCAAAGAGTCGACCTTGTTTGCTTCTTTTCCTTCGGAAATATAATTTTGTATCGTACCTGGCATATTGACTGTGATGCCGGCGCCTTTTTCTGGCGCCAAAAAAGCACCTGGTGTCGAGGGCTCAGAAACCATATCAAAACAAATTAATTGAAAATCGTCTTCAACAATGGTTTCTCCATTTTTTTCTCGTACGGAGCCTAGGCCTCTGGACGATATACCTAACTTAACACCAGAATGAACAAGTGCTTTTAGAATTTTTCCCGAAGGGGTATCCAGTACCTCTATCTTGCCCATGACATTGTCGTCCTGCCACCACATTTTTGTTATCAAATGAGATGCATTTTTTAAATTTATCACACTGTCGTCAGGATGATCAAGTTCGCCGAGAGACCTTCTTTCACTAATCGCTTTTTGGTAGTTTTCGATCTCTCTTTGCAAGATTTCTTTTTTGTAAACTCGTCCATTACCATTTCTTGTGCCAGACTTTTGACAAATACCAACTAGATAAACAGCACCGTTTGATATACTTCTTTTTTCTGCCTCAGTTAAACGTTCGACAGGGCATCTCCCCTCTGGGCAAAGCTCGAAATATTCTGTTAAAAGCTCTTTAGACATTTTTTTTCTTTACAACTCCGAATCCGTTATATTTATTCGCTACTTTTTTAGGGTTTTTAACTCCCCAGACATATGAAGATGGACTATTTTTTACTTTAGATTTCATTATCTTCTCCAAATTTTTAGCGGGGCTCTCCCCCGCATGGGTGAGCTACCGTTACAGCAGCGTCTTACTTTTGGAATATTGTGCCGTTTCATTTTGAATCACCTCCTCGTGTATTCCTAAATTTTAGACCAAAGTCATCTAAGATGACGCTTAAGAAATAGCTTGTCCCGGCGGATAAGCTTCCCAAAAGCAAACCGTTTATTAAATTGTATTCATAGGTAAATAGTTCTGTAAACCAATTGATACTCCACAAAAACGCACCAACCCAAAAGCCCATGCACAGTGGACATTTAAACAACTCGCCCAACATGTTCTTTTTAGGCCGAATAAAATTAAATATCGAACCATACAAAAGAATGTATGTCATCCCATAAGCACAAAGAACAAAATAAAGTAAATCCATTTGTTTCCTACAGCCTGTATATACTGTGAATTCCGTACTTAATCATTCTTGGCGGCAGACTACCCTTGGTTGCGTCATGCCTGTTCGTATCGAACTCTGTATATTCGTCGATCTCGGGCTCAAGCAACTGGTCTTCCATGTCTTGTTTGAATTTCTCCATGTTCTGATAGAATGGAAGTTCTTCCTCAATAAACTTTGACAATGCGTAGAGACAATATTGTATTTTGTCACCTTCTCCCACCATGTCTGGAATTGTTGCTTCTTTAGTCATAAACATGTTACCATCTTGTACTGACTCGTAGTCCACGACACCCTTGTTAACTAAAAATTTAAAAAGTCTTTTCTGTGTGTCATACAATTCATCATCCAGTTCGTCTTTCGGAAGCGAAATAACCTTGTTCTTCGCAGGCATTATCATGATGTTCATGTCTGGATGATCAAATATCAGAATGTTGCCATCAATCGTTTTTCTGGCGTTCATCAAGATTTTTTCTATATTCTCGCCAAGCTCCGATACTACGTTTATTTTAATTGCCATTATTTAGTTCATCCACCAAAGACTGTATCTTAATTATTTCCGAGATAGTCTTTCTATCAATTTTTTTGTTTTGATATGACTGTATTTTTTCTAAAACTAAACTTAGTTTTTCTGATTTATCGCTAGTTTGCAGCTGCTCTGTTAGTTGGTCTTTAAGCCGAGTTATTTCTTCGTATAAATACATATTAAATTCTGCACCATTGTCTCTGTAAGAAGTGATATATTCTTTCAGCAGTCTCTTTTGCGACTCGTTAAGGGAGTCGGAATATTTTTCATTAAAGTTACCTAAGAAAGTTTTTAAAGCTAGTTTATTAACTGCGGGGAACGGTTGTTTTTCTATTTTTTCTTGTTGAGTTAACATGTCGACAAGTTTTTGTTCTACAAAAACTTGTTTCTTTGGGCTTTGTGCTCCGCACAGTACTTGATTTATTGTGGCTAGTTTTTTGTAGCTTGAAACAAATTTATTCCAAATCTCCGATCCCAAGATTTTGTTGGCCTCGTTAATTAGTTTAGTCTGCTGTTCGTAAACAACTACTTCATCAAGATTTTTAGCATGTACCTTCGATTCAGTGATGATTTTTTCTATTAGGCCCGGGCGTATGTCTTCTAAGTCATCAAAAGACCTGTATATCTCTAGTTCTTCTTTCAAGATAGACCCTTTGTGAAAATATTTTTTTATGATGTTTAAAACGCTTTGCTCTCTTTCGTTTTCATTATGCATACTGGCCTTTGAAACTTCGTTTATTAATATTTCAAAAACAAACGCCGTATTTCTTTTTTTATTATGTCTTAGTTTCATCTTTTATGCTCTCCAAAGTCTCTAGTGACTCGATCAGATCTTTGACTTCTTTGCTTTCTTGTAAAATCTCTTTTTCTTTCTGATCATAATAATTAGAATCTCGTTTTGCTTCCGTAAATTTATAGATAGAAGAAAGTTCATCTTTACCAGGAAAAATCGATTTTGTGGATGTGCCAGTGGATCTCTGTCCGCCCTGGGCCAAGAAAGATTGCATCGCCCCAGTTCTTCTGTCGGAAACAGTAGGAGAATAATATTTGCCTTTTGATGCACCTGTTGTAGTGTATCTTCTACCAAACTTGTCCTTAACGTCTCTTTTGCCAGGGGGCACTTCTGGAGTGGTGCCGGCGTCGGGCCCGGGTGCTGGCGCGCCGGGTGTCGCGGGTGTCGCCAGAAGAGCACCAGGTTCTTCAGGCTCCGCGGGCGTTGTGTCAGCTGCGTCGAGGTCGACGTCGGGTGGCGCACCGGCATCGGGGGCGGCATCAGCATCAAGGGCGCCCATTCCACCGGGGTCTGAGGCCAAGGCCTCGCCGACTTGTTCCAAAAGGAAGTCATGCTTTCTATCATAGAACATTTCTGACTGCATACGATCAAATTCCTCTTCGCTAACACTGAGAATGTTTTTAGATATCCATCTTCTGCTGAAGAAATTGCTGTTCGAGGCGCCGTCGGCGGCGTCGAAGCGTGATTTCCAGTGTTCGAGTTCCTGTAACTCTGCTAACCTAGAAGGGTTGTTGAGTGCTAACTTAAACGACAGAAGATCATTGCCTCTATATCCCAGGGTAAACAAATGAATAATTACTATTTTTTCTAACTCCGAAACTACGGAGCGCTGCAGCCTCTGGACTGTCCGAGCAAAGCGAATATCTTTTTGAGCCAAAGTTGCTTTATCTTCGTCAGAACCCTCGCCTCTGGACAAATAAGACATTGGAATCTTTAATGCACTAAACAATTTGTCTCTTAAGTATTTTACATCGTCGATTTCACCGGTATACTTTCCCGATGCTACAGTCTCAATCTTTGTGCCGGTCTCTCCTCCGCGTACAGGGATGTAATAATCTTCCTCAATACTAAACGGGTTGTAACGAAGATCCACTTGTCCAGTATCCGCGTTGACAATTTGATTTCTTTTCATTTGTGTCATCACTTTTTGCATGTACTGCTCGACATCCTCCGGAGGAATGCCGCCGACGTCAATATAGAAAACGCGGCGTTCAGGTGAACGTACGATACGATATGCCATTACAGCATCTTCTAAAAGTGTGAGCTGTCTCCAAATCCTTCTAGCGCCGTCGAGAATTGATGTCCCATAAGGAGCGAACTTGTCGTTACCTAAAACTCTAAAATGGCCAATCTGCCAATTTTCAAGAGTAATTCCTCCGGTGTTCCACTGGTACTGTATATAATTGGGGTTATTCTTATCTTCTCCCTCTAATCTTTCAATTTCGTTAGCAGGAAGACCGATGGTATTTTTAATCCCCTCATCCTGCTCAATATCTAGATACAAAAAGAAATCACCATATTTGCACATTGAACGGCACCAGCCATAGAGATTAAATTGAACGTTTAAGATGTTGTATAGTAGCGTTTCTATCGTAGATTTTATTTCTTGATTTGTGCAGATAATTTCGACCATGGGCCTGTAAACCGAAAAAGTAGTCATTTCATCTGCGTGTATATCAAGCGCGGAAGATATCTCCGGAGTATATTCCATTTGATCAAAATCAACATATCTATCCATGCGATTTTGATTAGCGTAATAGTCAGACTGTAGAGAACTATAAACGTCCTCATACGCTGACATCTTGAATTCTTGGCCGCTAGCGGATTTAAAACGAGATTTATATTTGTCTAATTGTCTCTTTTTGAGCTGCCGTGAGTCTTGTCGACGATATTTTGCGAGAGGGCCAGATAAAAGCTTTGTTAATTGCCTAAAAAGGCCACTGTCTGGGTTTCTTACATTCTTTTTATTTGTTGGAGGTGCCATGTTTTATCCTTTAATCAACCAAATGAAGTCTTTATAATTTTTCTTATTTTGGTTTTTTCCTTTTTCTTCCTTGTATCCTAACATACCAGATATGCTTGTGTTAAGCTTTGAACCTGTAGATCCCATCGATGTTATGAACGCTTTTTTGTACTCTACGCCCCTCTGGTTGGAATTATAAACAGTCTCTTTAACCCAACACCCTATTGCACAAGCCATGATCAAATCATCATTATGTTTTCTCATAGCTTGTGGCCGGCCGTTATCCCAAATAAATGTTTTCATTTCGCTAAACAACCGTTTTGATTTAATAGTAATTAGTTTATTTCTTATTAATTCCTCTAACTTAGAAATAGTTAGCGGTCTTGTTTTAGAAGAAGTAGTAAACCCGGGAACAACCCCTGCACTTTCAGATAGGTAGGGCTCAACGTGCTCGTGAGATGACTTTCTAGAATAATACAAGTTACCATACTCTAAATCTTCTAGTCTCGTTAGTACTCCCCACCCAACAGAGTTGTTTTCAACAACCAACATACACTCTCCGTATTCTTTCCCTGTTTGGCAGAGTATTTCTGCAAACACATCTGGTGTTGGCTTCCCCTGGTATTCAGCAACTATTTCCGAGTTCTTTATATTGAAAACATGAAAAGTTGAATAATCTTTTCCGTCGCCGCGGGCGACATCTGCTGAGATCATATAAGTTGCACCAGGTTGGAACTCCTCCCAAATCCACAAATTACGATCAAACGCTGTTTTGTACTTAGGTTCACACAGGCCCTGTTCGATAAGTTGCATATCTTCAGGATGAAACACTGTCTCACCAGACATGTTAAAGTTACACTCTAACTCCTGCGCAATTTGACGGCGAGACATATTTTTAGTTTCTTTTTCAAACCATTCTTGGTCTCGGTCGGGATGTACGTGCCATGGCAAGCCAATTAAGCGAAAATCATTTTTTTCAACCTCTGCATCAACGCAGGTCTGATGGAACCAGTTTCCTACACCATTCGGTGTCGACAAGGCAATACATCTGCCGCCAGTAGACAGTGTAGGATACAAGCCTGTCCACAGATCATCTAATCCTTCGACGTGCGCGGCCTCGTCGATCACTAACAGAGACAGGGCTTCTGAACGACCTGCGTCAGAACTAGTAGAGGATGCTTTTATTTGTGATCCGTTTGTCAGTTCAAAAGAGGTCCTGTTGTCTATAAAGATACTAGCTATTTTCATCCACTCCGGAAGGTGCTTGTGAATTGCTTTTACTTTTTTTACTAAGTTAGCGGCCGTACCAAATTTCGTAGCAATCACAAGCACATTTTTGTCGCGGTGGAACATCATCATCCAAGCGACGTAAGCTGCCGTAATCGTTGAGATACCAAGTTGACGCGCTTTCAAAATGACCGTGAAACGATGATCGTTAAAGTCACTGATAAGATCAGTTTGGAAATCATATGTCTTAAAAGGAATCAAACCGCGCATTGGATGTGAAATCTTTGCGTAGTTGTTGATAAAATAGACGGGGTCCTTGCCAGATTTCAATACTTCTTTTAAGATTTGCTCTTTAGTTAAAGAGAACGACATTATTAGCTTTCAGCTTTGCGTTTGTCGTTAGGGGGCTTTTTGTCAGAAGACATCGCTAAGAAATCAGAAAACGCTTTCTCTAGCTGGTCTGCTGAAGGCTCTTTGACGTCTACAACGTCGCTCATGCTCGTAATTTCATAGTCTTTTCTGGCTGTGACAAAAACTCGGACACGGCTAGTTGATTCGACACGTGCGTCGCACTCGCCCTTTTCTTTTAATGATAGAGTATTTCCAGTTATTTTCTTGTATTCTTTCTTCAAGTAACTGACTATGTCCGACATGGTTTGTTCCAATTGACTTTCTAATTTTTGAGCATATACATCTTTTAGAAGCAATTCTGAGTGATAGGAAACTATTAAAGTTTTTCCGCTACACCTTATTTTACAGCCGTCGATGACCCTACTGTCAATATTGGGATTGCCTTCTTCTCGCTTAAGCCCAATTTTGATTGGGTCGCCTTGGTCGTCGAGGGCGCCGTCGTACATGCCGGCCGCGGCTTGCGAAATTCCTCTTAATACATCAATTACTTTTTGTGACATTTTTTGGTCTCCACCCGTCTAACCACCTTTTTTCGCGGTGTTCGACATATTTTATATAACATTTTTCACAACAATCAAATTTTGTGTGATATATGTCATCGTTTATTGTTTTTAATTTTTTACTGCACGTTGAGCAAATTAAAATTCCCTCTTTATTAAGTAGTTTATGGCTAACTAAAACACCGTCAACATTCTCTACGTCGTGCTCTCGCTCAGATTTTTTTTGTTTTTGGACAAATTCTTCTAATTGTTGTATATAATTCTTTTCTTTTTCAGAATCCCAGTGTTTCGCTGGATTTTCAACTGCTTCGTCGCCATATTTCTTCTTAATCGCCTTTTCTAGGCCGGCTATATAATTTAAATCATCACTCTTCATTTGACCACTTCAACGCTAATGCGAAATACGGCTATTGACAAGACAATCCCTACTAGCACTCCTCCAAAAATCCACCATTCCTGGCTGCTATCCCCCATCTCTTTTTCTAGAAGACGGTTTAAATCTACAATCTGCTCGTTTTTTAAAGAAAGTGTTTCTTCATAAATCTTTTTTAACGAGTCGTAATCTACTTTTAATAAATCGTGGGACAGCCGTTTGTCAGATAGTTCTTTTTGGAGTTCTTTTCGCAACTCTAGTTCTATTTCTGCTCTCAGATACTTTTGATTGATAATCATCTTAGATGCAGCGATAGGGTCTAATAAAACCCCAGAATACGGCGCCTTTTCATTGAACGCCAACGATGTAACTTGCCCTTCTAATTCTTGCGCATGTACTTGCAGGGGCACTATCATAAATGCGAATATTACAAAACCGACTATAAATCTTTTAAACATACTTTACTCGCTCTTCTTATGAAATTTCGCGCTTAAAATTTTTGCTATTTCTTCTGCTAACTTGTCGGGGCTGCCTTTGTTCTCTTCGATAGTTGCAACAAGCTCGGCGCGCTTTTCTTTTTCTAGATCTTCTATTTTGACGTCGTGTTCTTTTTCTATTTTCTCTAGCTCTTCTTTGTGAGCTTCCACGACTTTTTCTTTTTTTAGATCCTTCTCTTTATTTACACTTGTTACTATTTGTAGCTCTTTTTCGTATTGTTCTCGTTGTCTGAAGAGCAAACCAAATAATTTGTTTTTCATGCTAGCGCCGGTGGCTAACGAAAACAATAGCAACAATACTATTACTGGCCAGTACCAGTAGTGTTTAAACCAAATCCAAGCTTTTTTCCAAAAAAGCATTGTGAGCATCTTTAACTCCCGTGTTTCCAGCGAGCAGCAATGTCAACTAATGCTTCTGAACCGATATAAGCCAGTGTAACTGCAACCCAGTCCTCGCTTGTCAAAGAATTTTGAGCGACCAGCCAAGTTGCTGTGCCCCAAGCTAAAAACTTACGTGATATAAACCGATTTATGTGCTTATCTAACCATGCTCTTACTGCCATCATAGTGACCTCCTGAGTATATAAATAGTCTATTCATTAACATATGCTCTGCCATTATTCTTCTCAATCATGATTTCTTGATCAACAATGTCTTTCAAAGAATCCAAATGAGAAATTAACAAAACGGTTTTAAACTGACTTTTTATCATTTCTAAAATCCTGACGAAGCCCTCCATGTTCTCCGCATCTAGTGCTGTTCCAGGCTCATCTAAAACAAAGATATCGCCCTTTGGAAGAGTCG
>Ga0080013_1004626_pt1 | contig 13402 bp, 20 predicted proteins | sample ETNvirenome_6_85_FD_69236 | JGI IMG/M metagenome (GOLD analysis project Ga0080013, IMG submission 69236) | Marine viral communities from the Pacific Ocean - ETNP_6_85 (SPADES assembly) (version 2) | ecosystem: Environmental > Aquatic > Marine > Oceanic | place: Pacific Ocean | collected 2013-06-19 | reverse complement strand
AATGATCTTCAGTAGTTTCCAATGGCGAACCGTCAGTATAAGCCGGGTTCCACCACCATATGGAGACTGTTGCTTCGGCGCTTTCCCCAATAATAATACCGAGGTCGCTCACGTCCAAATCATAAACCAAGTCACCGATTTTCATTTCACAACCTCCAACTCCTTGGTTAGAAACCACAATATGGCACCATCGCTGACCATTTGTATCCTCGTATTTTTCGGACGTCGCCTGCCATCGAGGCAAGCAATTGCAACAACAAGGGCTACTTGCCCTTGGTAACCTTTATATTCGCTTGTGTCCACCCAATTGTCTTTTATAACCCGAATTAAATCACCTACTTTCATAGTATTTTCCCCGGTTGTTAAGCAGGCAATATGCTTCCGCTTCTGGATTACATTGGGGATGTTCCTTAAAACTGTAGTGTGTTTCGTTGGTTGTGCCTGCGTATCCTAGCAGACAATTTTCATCCCACCAAATCTTGCAAGTATGGTGGCTTATGCTAACAATAATGCCAATATCCTTAGCCATGTTATCCCAAACCAAATCGCCTATTTGCATAATTTTCTCCATCGCACATACAAGATAGGACGCAATCTAAAAGAGTCAAGGCAAAGCTAACTCTATGAAATTATTAAGTTTTTTTATGAAAGTTTATTTTTAACTCGAAATGTTAAAAATTGTAAAGAGATGTTAAGATTTGTAAAGTCTAGCAGACTTGATAAGTGTCTAGTTGACAAACGTCTTATTCTTTAGTATCATCTATAGTATGGGATTGAGGTTTATCAACTTGATTTTTAACAGGTAATTCGTTAGAGTCCTTATTATCCTCATCTTCAAAGTTTCCAAACTTCATCTGCTCGCCGTCAGAAAACGTAAGAATGGTTCGGTTAGCCAAATGAGGCAAGATGTGAACCTTAATAAAATCATCCATAGAATCAAAGATGGCTATGCCGCCTTTTGGGGGCGGATAAAGCCAATGGATTATACACTGGCCCGTTGCTAACCTAACGCCCTCAATGACAATTCCTTCACCGCTCACACCAGTTTCGTCTTCGGTGCGGAATACAGTAAATGATTGAATTCCTCGGGGCGCCAACTTAGCTGGCGCCTTCGGTAACAGATCATTTTCTTCTTCGTTCATGTGCGGGAACCTCCCCCCTACCTTAGTAGGAGTATAGCATGTAAATAAATAGTTGTAAAGGGCGCATTTGTAGAGTGGTGGGGGGGTACTAGGGTGCTACTGGGGTGGTGATGTCTCATCCCCTCATAAGACGTTTGCAAATTGATTTGACGGCTAGCTTTTCTAATCGCGACAACTTCTTATAGGTCTCCAAAGATTCTGTAAATGTATAAGGTCTGCCACTAACACGGGTCATGAACTCGTCTTCTGCGCCCATCTTTAAGTCACCAACAACCTCTTTCTCGCCATGGCCGGGCCACTCAGAGTTGTTTGTTCCCGTTAAATACGCACCTTTACCGCCTTGGGGAATAATAAGAACTGAGTCTTGGCAGAACTTTTCAGCCATCTGCGTGATTTCATTAACAAAGTCCGGGTCGTCATGTAAGTTGGCCACAAATAAACTATTCTCTTTTACCTCAACAGCATCAGGTTGTTCAAAGTTCTCCACATAAGAGCCATCAACTTTGGTAACGCCATAGTCCAGGCCCAACAACAGGGCTTTCAAGTCTCGGTTTCTTCTTTTGTTTGTTTGTTTTGTTTTGCCTTCTTCTTCTTTCACAGAGCCGGGTTGACACTTACTCATGTCAGCAGGATCATTGCGAAACGCAGTGATGATGGCGCAGTCATGTTCCTCAACGTGCTGGCGCGTTCTGGACAAGCCAGACATTTCATTAAGAACGTAGGCGTTCCAGTTTTCAAGTAGTTTTTTCATTTAATCTCCTTTACATGTGCCGGCAGCTTCGTTTGGGTGTTTTGTAAATAATTTTAAAAGTTTCATTAATCCATTCCATAGTATTCAATAACCACGCTCAATTCTCCGCGTGTCGAATTTGTTGTACCATTCCCAGCGCCGGCATTACAAATATAAATATATTGATCAGACGTGCCATTTCTCACAGTATCATTACAAAGCCACACATCTTTAAGATCGCCTGCACTGCTGCCCAAACTTATGTCTGTAGCACTTCTGCTATCTGTACTCACTGTGTTGGCTACGCCAGCGCCCAAGAGTTCAGTGCCTGATGAAATAGTAGAATCGGCAGAGGTACCAGTTGTCGCAGACATTTGAACACTTACCTCATGAGTGCTTAAAGTAGATTCTTGGTACACCATGGCAGAAACTCTTGTTATAATCGCCTTGGCTGGAATTTTAACATCTGGCAGTTCGACAATCACACTATTGTCGCCACTGTGTGCAAATCTAATAATTTGATCGATGGCTATAACGTGTTTAAGCGTGCCGCCGACATTGCTTAAATTAGAGCCGTCTCCATAAACAAATGAAGCAGAAATCGCATTGGTACCTCCCACGACAAACGTGGCGGACGTGGCGCCAGTTCCAGTCTTAATGTCTGCTTTGCCGTGTATCTGGTTTTCAAAAATGTCTTTATCGTAACGAGCCATATTCTAATTAGTTTAAACTCTTTCTATCTTTTCAACGTATTCGTCTGTCTTTTCGTAGTCCGACCAGTATTCTTCATCTTCTCTTAAAATCTCTTCAGCTAAAGCAATTGCGTCTTGTTCATTCGCAGCACGAACTTCTATCTGCGCTCTCTGCTCAAACACTTTAACCAATTGAACATTCCACTTTTTCATGTGCAGCCCCCCAACTTTTAATTAGTCAACCACCCTCATGTCGGTAATGAAAAATTTTCTAACTAAATCATACTCAGGCACATACACTTTATAAAGGCCCGCGTCATAATACTTGTCATCAATAATAATGGCCAATTTCCACACAATGCTTTCTTCAATAGGGACGTGCATACTGTCAACAATACTCATGAAACGGACCCACACTAGGTCACCTATTTTCATATAGTAAATAGAATTTCAACTGGTGAACAGTGTATTAGTAAACTTAAACGTCTCCAATCCAAAAACTTTATTTAGTTCATGGTTAATTTCTTTAATGCTCAGGGCCTGTACATAAGCTGTATTATTGTAATACTTGGCTAAATCTACATTGCGTAGTGCATCTACCACTTTAGGTTCGGCCACCGACAAATACATGGTGGTGGTTTTAGATTTAACAGGCCCAACTATTTCTTGTACCCTTCCACAACTATGACCAAAGATAATCATTTGCACATTAGCACCATTCACCATTTTGTTTCTAGGGAGCACCTTTTTAATTAAACCATGGTCGGGAATTACAATCTTGTTTCTTGGCTCCTCAGTTCTTTTCCATACTTGGAATAACGTTTGAAGGACTCCCTTGTCTGACACTTTCTTATCTGGCTTATAAAAACAATTAAGTGGCATCTCAATCTCGGAAACGAGATCAAAGCCCTTATCTAGTGAATTGATTACTGACCACTTGCGCCATGACTTGGGAATCAAAAAGCCAATCGCATCACACGACTTGGCTGCATGATTAAAGAACTTCTTTGATAATGAATTAGCTCTCCCAAAAGGTGGATTAGTAAGACAAACGCTCCCCTTGAATACTTCGGGATCTACTTCTAAAAAGTTTTGTTGCTGAACCAACTCGTGCTTTGGCTCAATGTCAAAAGAAATAACTTTTTCTTTTATGATTCCGGCACGAAAGAATCCTTTAATAAACTCGCCGGTGCCGCCACAAGGCTCTAACAAGGTTTGGTTGGAAAGATCCACATGTTTGGTCATCTCTGTTATACATAAGTCTACAGCATCAGGAGTAGTATAGAACTGTTCCTTCCCTGTTGTTCTTGTATTCGCATAAGATTGTTTATTCTTATGCCCCGCTGCAACATTATTCATATGCCCTCTCATAAATTTTTGTCCAAATGGTTTCATCTAGTTTGTTGCTAGAGTTGCGGCGCCAACTCCACCCGTTATTGATTCTAAAGTGGTCTGCTGGTTCTGCCGGTTGCTTACACTCCCACATCTCAACACAAAAGGGCTTTACAAAAACAAACACTAAATGATCCCAGTCTTTTTTGATGTTAGTTTTAGGGTCTGTGTAATAGATTTGATTAAAGAAAAAAGAACCAGTTTTTCCTTGACAGGCGGTCTTTACTTCAACGCGTTTGCCTGACTGGGTGCGGACATCGTGCCCTTTCTTGATAATTTGGGCTGCATCTCCAATAGAATCACTAAAGTGTTTAAACTGCCATTCGCCAAAATCTCCTACAGCATTTTTGCTTGCAAGCTTAACATGTAAAAAAGGAGAGCCTTTCCAAATTATCTTTCCCGGTGGTCTTGCTGCAAGCGTATCTCTTATAGCATTTTCTGTAATTAAATCAAGCGTCTTCTTCATCTTTGGTCGCCTCCTTATAGGTTTTCCAGAACGCTTCAAAAAATACCTGAAGCGTTACAATACTAACTGCTAATATTATACATGATTCTAAGGATTTGTCAATCTCGTCTAAGTACCTTAAAACAATAATGGTAGTGACGAAGGCAACTAATAAGTACCAACAAATAATCTTTTTATATTTTATTTTTAGTTTCGGTAGCTGGGCAAAGATGGGTTTCTCGTAGCCACTTGGTTTTGTTGGTTTTCCCCTCACTTACTAAATAGTGAAAACCGTCGCCGGTTTTGGTGTGTACCTTCAAAACTATGGCTAAACCCTGCTTTATTTGAACCAAGTCACCAACCTTCCACATAGGTTCGTTCATTCTTACAACTCCTTAAATAAGTATAGAGAAGGGGGGGGCCGAAGCCCCCCGCTCCCTAATCCACTTGAATTGTACGAATCACTCTCTTCTTTGCTTCCGGCTTCGGAATTGTAATAGTCAAGATGCCGTCTTCATGATTGGCAATGATCTTGCTAATGTCCACGTCACGGTCAACATTCCAAGACCGACTAAACGATGAGACAAAGTTAAAACGATCGCCTTCCGCCTTGTTCTCATACGAAACTGTTAGAACGTGGTCATCAACCTTAATCTCAACCGCATCCTTCTTAACGCCGGGGACAGCAAAGACTACCTCCCAGTCATTATCATTATTATATACCTGAGCATTGCGCCGGTTTGTCCCCATGTAAGGGCGCGCAATTGCTCCTTCAGGGAAAAAGTCATCGAATACGTCGCTGAAAAGTGAATCGAACATGGTGTTCTTTCTTAGTGTTAATGTTGTCATTATTATTTCTCCTATTTCTTAATAACAATATAGCACAACCTTATTGTTTGTCAAGGTCTGCTATGTCCTCAATCTTAGAAATTAAATTATCTAGTTGTGTTTGTGGGTTTACTTCTTCTTTTTCTTCATTTAAAAGTTCTGGTTCTGGGGTCGTCTCTTCTTCAAAGTGCTGAAGGTTGGACTTAAGCAACAGCAAAATGTTCATTAGCTTGTCGGCTTCCTGTAGTGTAAGAAGGTTTATGTCGCCAGCAATCTTTGGTGTAAGGTCATCGCTATTTAAAACGTGCGCTGTCTCGCCTAACAAGTTGGTAATTTTATTAGAAACGATCGCGGCCGTGTCGGCATCGCGTGCTAGTTCTTTTTTAAAATCGTCTGGCTCTTCCAGCCGCGTATACTTAATTAACATTATCTCCCTCCAAGATAGCATGATTGCTTGTTATTAAAGTTGCAACCGCAGAGACAGCATTGCGTACTGCTGAACAAGTGACCTTCACTGGATCAATTATTCCACTCTTTAAAAGGTTTTTAATTTCGCCACTTAAAAAATCAAAGCCATCCTTTTCATTTCTATTATCTAGTACTTTCGCCAAACAAACGTCGGCCGACATCCCAGAATTATCAGCCAGCGTTTTGAATGGTGCCAGCATCGCATCTATTACCACCGTATACCCTAGCGCGCCATCAGAATCAAGCTCGGGTGCCTCTAAGGCTTGGTAAGCTCGGACTAGGGCCATGCCACCACCGACGTGGATGCCGCCGGCCTGCGCCGATCTCACGGCCTCTAGGGCATCTTCTACACGGTGCTTCTTCTCGATCATTTCGACCTGAGTTGCGCCGCCAACGCGGATGATAGCAACACCACTACTGAGCTTGGTGATACGCTCTTGAACCTTGTCGCACTCAGCCAAATCTTCAGTGTTTTCAATTCGTTCCTCTAGCCATTGGATGCGCTCATCTAATTTTTGATGGTCCCCGTTGCCCCCTACTAGGGTAGAGGTGGTCCGTGTAATCTCGGCCACCTTGCACCGGCCGAAGTCATTTAGCTTAAACTCTTTAAACTGTTTCCCGCTCTCTCTTTTAAAGAACGTGGCGCCAGTTGCAACACAAAGATCCTCAAGGATGTTGCGACGTTCCTCGCCATACTTGGGAGACTTAACTGCAACCACCTTCATGGAACCACGCAAAGCATTCATAATAAGCGCAGCCAAAAACTGGCCTTCGATGTCATCAGCAACAACAACCAGCGGTTTGTTCTCGCGTGCTGCTAATTCTAACACAGGCATCATGGGTTCCACAAACTCTAGTTTGTGATCAGTTACCAACACCAAGCAGTCTTCAAAACGACACAAGGCTCGACGCTCATCTGTTACAAACCGATTGGAAACATAGCCAGAATCTATAGTGAAGCCTTCGATAACCTCTAGGCTCGTTTGGTGTGAGCGCGCTTCCTCAATAGAGATTGCACCGTTAGCGCCGGCTTGGTCAATTGCACTAGAGACCAGCTTACCAATCTCCTTGTCATTGTTGGCTGAAATCGTTGCAACATTCTCCACGTCTTCAATCCGTTTAATTGATTTAGAATGATCGCTTAGATACTTTAGTACATCTTCACAGGCCAAATTCATACCGCCAATAAAAGGCTTTAAGTTAATCCCTGAGTTAAGATACTTAAGTGATTGATTATAAATCTCTCTAGCCAAGACAGTGGAAGTAGTTGTACCATCGCCAGCGTTATGGCTAGTTTGTTTAGCAACCTGCTTTATGATCATGGCTGCTGCGTTTTCCACTGGATCTTCCAGGGCAAAGTGGTTGGCAACTGTTACGCCGTCCTTTGTAATGAAAGGATACTTTCCCTTCTCTTGTATAATTACATTCCGACCGCTTGGCCCCAGTGTTGATGCCACATAATCAGCCAACTTGTTTACACCACTCTTGGTTTTATTTTGTAATTCTTCGTTATCACATAAAACAATACTCATCTTTCCTCCAATGTGCCCTATTAGTATAGCACATTCAACGAGTTTGTCAATAGTATTATGTTAAATTATTTCTTAAACACTTCAGCCAAGAGCCTTTCTAGTTGATTACCAAACTCTTGTGATTCACTCTTTGTGCCGCCAGCAGTTCCTTTGGAGGTCTGGCCACCGCCTTGAGACATGCCGCGTGGTGAAGCTGGCGCGCCCGTATCCTCAACCAAATTTGCCTCTGCGGATTGAGCCAAGGTCTTTGCATCTTCCTTTGCTCTTTTTGCATAAGCATTTCGTTGAGATGGATCAACCCCTAAGAAGTAACCAGAGACATCATCAACCAACTCTGCTAAAAGTGTAAACAATTGATAAATTTGTTTGCCCACCTTTTCAGTGTAAGCATCAGCAGCCTTTACAAACTGCGCTCGGTTAAGAACAAGAGTTGCTGGGCCTTTGACCAGATCTTTAAACGTAGTAAGCATTTCATTCTGGGTAATAGTAAATTGTTTTGATCGCTTTTGGAAGACCGACGAGAGCTTCAAGGGTGAATTTTTAGCGTTAAAAAAGTCACTCTCCGGGTCTTTATAGTCTCCATCTGCCACAAATTGTTCGAAATATTTACCAGTTCTCTCTTTAAATGCTTCGCGTTGGCTACCCCCTTCTAAGAAATCTCCGTAGATGCGATGGCCAACTGCGCCGAACTTGGCTACATTTTGCTTACCACCCGCCTTTTGAACAAAGTAGGTTGCGCTGGGGTCGAGCGGTCCTGATCTGAGGGGGGCTAATTTTCCGTCTTCTCCTTTTTGAAAAAGAACTCTTGTACGGCCCGCTTTGTTATACCGCTTTTCCCCTCCTTTTTCAACAACCTTAATCCAATCACCAAGTTTGCCGGCTGCTTTCCAAGCGCCGGCTTGTCCTATTCCCAAAATTTCTACGCCTGCGACATTCGGATCTTCGATTGTAGTTATATCAAACTCCACTTCTTCAGGAACTTCTTTTACACTTAGCGTTGGCTTTCCTGTAAGTCGGAACCAACTCTCGCGGTTAACTTCAAACTGGAATAGTTCAATGGTAATGCTGTCTTCTCCTTTACCAGATTTAAGGCCAACCAAATAAATCTCTCGACCTTCTTTACTACTGACGCCCTTGAACAAATCATGAACTGAGCCGCCAATATCAGAGGAGCCCTTGGTTAAAAGCTTAAAAGAATAACTTACGTCGCCGGGGCCTTTCCCCAAGTCCACCTGTAGAATAACATCGCCGGTGGTCTCTGCTTCTTTGGCTGCAATTTGTTTTCCTTTAAAGATTCCAGCGAACAAAGCTTCAAATAAGAAGCCAGCAACAGCTTCGTTAAAATTTAAAACAACAGAAGCAAAGATGTCAAGAAACATTAAGCTGGCCATAACTTCGCCAACTTTAATGTTTGGATCTATATTTTCTGTTTCAGTTAAAAACGTTTGAAGCGACTCGATTCGCCCCATGGGTTCGTTGCCCTTCAGGCGGTTACCAATCATTTCAATAGTAGAGCGATCTTCAGTGTCAACGCGCTGGCCCCAGTCTTTTTCGTTTATTTTAAATCTAGGTAATCTAAGTGTGCTGCCTCGTTTAGTTTTTACTTCTTCAAACAGAAGCCGATATTTATTATCGCTAGCCAGCTTATTGTTGTTGACCATTACTTCGTTAATTAAATTTAAAATTGTTTCTGCGCTCATGACTTACCTCGTTAATAAATAGTTTATCCTTAACACAAATACAAAAGGACAGAAACAAGTTCTGTCCTTTCGCCTTTAATGTTATTTACTGTCTATAACTACACTACTAATCGTACTCTCCGATGCCGCCGGTCTGTCGTTCTTTGTCGCGCACGACCATTCCGCTGGCATCGCGACTGACGCGACCCTTCTTGTCTTGTCCAGCCTCGTATTCCGCCGCGCTAACGCCGGCCCAATACTCCTTGGCGGTCTGCGCGGCAGCTTTGCGCGCGCGCTCGCTCTTCGCATATGCATCTTCTGCTGCCCAGCGCGCTTTCCGGTCGGAATCTCGCTGTGCCGCGTACTCGGCATCGTCAAGCTTGCCGGCGACTTCCTCGACTAATTCGTCAAAATCTTTCCAAACGTCTTTGGTTTGCCCACTCAGGCGATCAGCCTTCGAGCGCTGTAGATCGGTGGCACCCTCTGAATGATATGCTTTAAAAAGCGCTTTGGAGGCCTTTTCTAGGTCGACGGCCAAGGACTTAAGCTCATTGTATTCATATTCACTTGGCTGGCGATTGGTCAACTCCGGGTTGCCCACCTGGGCCTTGAGCGCTGCGACGGCGCGTTGTTTGGCCTTGTACGCCTTTTCGTAACCTTTGGATTTGAAGCCCACCTTTGCGCCCATGCGGGAAAAGAAGCCTTCTTCTAGTCGCGTGAGACGCTTCAATCTGGCCTTAGATCTTATTTTTTTTTTTCGGGTGTTTTTCTTTGACTCTTTTACAAGACGAGTAGCAACTCGCTTAAGCACTTTTTCAACTAAGGCGCGGCGATTGAGGGACTCAGCTTGGTAGTCTTTGCCAGAATCATCGTCATCGTCGTCATCGTCGTCATCGTCGTCATCGCTGTCGCTCTCATCGCCGGTCCGGTCGCCATGGCCTGAGTAATCAGTATCACCGCCCGCGCCTTCGTCTCCTGCAGATGCGCCGGTGTCCTCGGCGCCGGTCTCCATTATCTCTTCTTCGCCGAAGTCGATATCTTCCTCTTCTTCTGGCTCTTCTTCTTCTACCTCTTCCTCTTCTTCCTCTTCGCCACCGGAGCGAACATCGATCTTAATCTTAAGAGCATCGCCAATTGCGGTGGCCATTGCCTCTAAGCCGGTCTTAAGGGCATCCTCTACATCTTCTTGAGACATGGCGCCTTCTTCTTCAACGTCCACGTCCACTTCTTCCTCTTCGCCTTCCACGTCGCCTTCGTCTTCAACGTCAATCTCGTCCTCGATGTCCACTTCGCCGGGATCCATCTCCATTTCTGCATCAACGTCTTCGTCTTGCTCTAACAAGCCTTCTAATTCAGACAGGATATCTTCCTCCATCACCGCCAAGCTGCGGCTGCCACTTCTTTTACCAGGGTCACCAGGGAGATTGGGCTCTTTCGCGGCTTTCCACTCATCATGCTCTTCCATGGGAGAGCATTGCTCTTCCATGGGGTTTTTGTAGATTTCTGTGAGGATTTTCTGGCTCTGGTTTTCTATACCAGCGTACTTTGCCCAACGTCGAGCGACGTTTTCTTCTAATAAAGGCTTCTTAGACATTTGTAAATTCTCCTTAAAGGTGTTACATTATTAAATAGTTCCCATTTAAACAAAGTTCTCTTTCTTCAGCTTAAGGACGGCTTTATCTTCTATTTGTTTAATGCGGACGTAGCTAACCCCCAATCTTTCGGCCACTTCGCGCAATGTTAGTCGGCCATGTTTGTCTACTGTAATTAAAGAGCAATTATTATCTTCCTCGTAGTCAATCCAGTAACGACAGCCTTTTTTTTTGCACGGACAATCTTCTTTTGTTTTTCTTATACACTTCATTATAACTCCGGATGGGAGCTTTCTATTACATCAAAAATACTATCTAGCTCCTCTTCATTAATACCAAGGGTCTCGTTAACTTTCTGAGCCTTTTGTATATTGCGTTTAATTCTGTTTCTTTTTGTTTGACCATGAATCTTCATTTTTTCTTTATACCTGTCAACGAATTGTCTTATAATGGAATCATCTTTGAGGTAAGCTTCCATTATCGCTCTAACAAACTTTGTTTGAGTCATCTCATCATCATAAAGTTTGGAAACCCACTCTGCATGAATGTGCTGATCGATCTTTATAACAATTCTTTTTTTAGTTAAACTCATTTAATTAATCTTACATGATCGGAACTTTCAATTATAGAAGCAGAAGTTTGTTGTAGCCATTCTGCTTTTGAATGAAGTTGTTTAAGAGTCCGTGCTCCCGAATAAGATAGGCCAGATCTAATTCCTTTCTCTAATTGTTTAATAACATCTGACAAATAACCTTTATACGGAACAGAGGAAACAACTCCTTCATGTGAGGCCACCTTGCCTCTCCAATTATTTTGGGCGGCAGCAGATGCCATCCCTCGATAATCTTTTAGTAACCCCCCACTAGGTCCGACAAAAACCTCACCAGGGGTTTTGTCTGTTCCGCTAAGGAGTGATCCCAACATAACAAAATCAGCGCCAGCAGCAAGAGCCTTAACAATGTCACCCGAATTTTTAATACCGCCATCAGCGATGATTTTTGCATCTCTGTCTGATTGGGCGCAGTTAAATATCGTCTCAAGCCCAGGAACGCCGTGTCCCGTTTGTATTCTTGTAGTACAAATGCTACCACCTCCAATGCCACATCTAATGCTATCAGCACCCCAATCAGCCAAATCATTGAATCCCCCCAGTGTTGCGACATTCCCCGCCATTAGGTGTACACTATCACCAAATTTATCTTTTAGCGTTTTTAACGCACGTTCCATTAAAACATGATGGCCGTGGGCTACGTCAATACAAAGTATGTTTGCCTTTCCAATATCAACCAAGGCGCCTGCCCTTGTTAAATAATCGCCAGTCACGCCGATGGCTGCGGCAAGATTTTTAACGCCGGCGGCATGACAATGAAAAGCCATTTCAGCTTGTTTCATTATCGATTTATATCTGTGAAGGATTCCAAGGGCGCCAGCTTCGCTCATGCCTTGAGCCATCTTAACTTCTGTGACCGTGTCCATGGGGCTGGAAATAATAGGAAGCTCCAAAATTATTGTTTTAGATAATTCTGATTCTAAATCAATCTCTGATCTGCTGTGAATCTTACTATGTTGGGGCACCAACAAAACATCATCGTAGGTTAAACCTTGACGCATCTTCATTCTTTAAATCCTTTTTAAATTTTTGTTTTTAACTAAACTTTCTTTTAAATAATCATAGTGGTAGCCGCCCTCTGGATATGTAATCTCATAAAAACTACCATCCTTAAAGAGTAAGATAGTGGGAACGCCACCGCCAGACAACAAGTTTGAAAGCGCAGGGTCACCAAAGGCGTCAACTTTAATAAAGTCGTAAGCGTCTGTTAGCTCAGATGAAAGTCTTTCATAGTCGGGTTGGAGCGAAAGACAAAGGCCACATTCATCGGTATAAAATTTAATTACATGTGGTTTAGTTTTTTCTTCTTCAAAGAATTTTTTAAAATAGTTTCTATCTACGACCTTTACCATCTTAAAAGGCTCCAGTACTTCCAAGCGCGCCGTCTCCCCTACTTGAGTTTTCATTTAATGTGTCTGTCCCGCACTCTGTAACAACACACGGTTCAACAGGAATTAGCACAGCTTGTGCTATTTTTTGTCCTGACTGAATGACGCGGGACTCGGCGCCGACGTTATGTAAATTAACAAACACTTCGCCATCATAGCCGCTATCCACTACGCATGCACCAACAAGCAATTGCTTCTTTGCGGCCACGCTTGACTTGTTTTTGATTTCTAGCATAAAACCATAAGGTACTTCAACTTTTATTCCAGTTGGAACAATTTTTGATTCACTGGGGTGTACACAGTAGTCGGTACCATACAGGGCATGTTTCCTGTCTGGGCAATAGAATAAATCTATTCCGGCATCCGCTGCGTGTGCCCGAATTGGTAGTTTCGCAGCTTCTCTAATTTTATAAACTCTTAATTTCATTTTTATCCTACTAATTTAAAATTATATTTGATTGATCTAGTACTAAATCCCCACTTGCTGTTGTAGTCAAGCTTGGCCATATATGGCTTATTTAAGGTTAGTTGTTGATCTTGCTTCACGCCCCAACACTTAATAGAGGTTAGTTTACTAGAACTATCAGTCGCGCGTAAAATCCAATATATTTTTCCATGCTTTGTTTTCTTCTCAATAATTTCCTTGGGAATAAACCAAGCGATTTTCAAAGCAGGATCAAATTCGCCAAGCGGCGGAACTTTATACTTCTCAAAATTCTTAATTGTATTATCGTCTACAACCATTTCAATCGGATATACGCCTGTTAAAGAATCCAAATAATGAATCTTTTCTTCTGTTGTGAAGTCCCCTTCATTATTATACATTTCAATGTTTTCGTCAAGCTTTTTCTTTGTCTTTGGGCGATCAACCGCAACGGAAGACCAAAAATGTTTAAGTCCAGTA
>Ga0080013_1004624_pt1 | contig 13406 bp, 24 predicted proteins | sample ETNvirenome_6_85_FD_69236 | JGI IMG/M metagenome (GOLD analysis project Ga0080013, IMG submission 69236) | Marine viral communities from the Pacific Ocean - ETNP_6_85 (SPADES assembly) (version 2) | ecosystem: Environmental > Aquatic > Marine > Oceanic | place: Pacific Ocean | collected 2013-06-19 | reverse complement strand
CTAATATGGCGTCAGGCTACTTCCAGAGCATCATGGCCGGTCACGGGGTGAAGAATACGACCCTCAGCATGCTGGACTCTGCACGATTCCTACATGCTGCGGAGGAGTATGCTGCCATGTACAGTAAGGCATCCCGTAGGGTCGGCGAGGGCAGCGGCTTCACCCTGACCCGTATGGTCCGTACTGCCGGGTACGATGTGAGTAGGTACGATGCTGCCGCAGAGAAGGGCTACAAAGCCTCCGACCTGTCATCGCTCAGGGGGACCAAGTTCCAGCTCTCCGATGGACGCTCCTATGATGTAGAAGAACTGGTCGAGGCCATGATCGAGGAGAACCTCTTCGGGTCCTATGTCAGTGAGACCCTACGTGGCACGAGTAGTCTCAATAAACGTATCGAGATGCTCCAGAAGCATGCCTCGGGCGACCTGACTCCTGCCGGGAAAGTAGGGAGAGCACTCGATAAGGGCCAGGACTTCGCGGAGGGATCCGAGACCTTTGTCCGTCTCCAGAACTTCTTCGCCGGTATACGCTCTGGTCTCGACCCCAGGACTGCGGCCGGGGTCTCCGCCGAGTGGAATATCCGCTATTCCCAACGGACCAGCTTCGAGAAGACCTGGATGAACCGTGCGACCACGTACTACACCTTCCCCCGTAAGTTCATCCCCCTGGCCTGGAGTAAGTTCGCCGAGGACCCTGCACGTGCGGCCGAGCTGGCCGCTACCCTGAAGTCCGGTCTCCAGGATGGTATCCTGGTAGACGCAGACGGGCAGATCAACGTCCGCCTCGGCGAGTCCGACTGGCGCCATAAGCTGCAACGCTCACATGCGGGTGTCGATGCTATGGTCGGTATGGGCGCGGCGGTCCAGTACCTCGTCCCATCCATCCTCGACGACAGGGTCGATGATATCACCCGGACCCACAACCTGCCGGCCTTCTTCCAGTGGGGACCCCTCGCCCAGAAGGGTGTCGAGTTCTTCAGCGAGAGCGAGCCCGGCGACCCTGGACTCATCAGCATGGACACGCTCGAGACCTTCATCCCACATGTCCGCTGGCTTACCGACAATATGGGCCCTGAGCCGGCCGAGCCCCAGAACACCTCCTTCGAGGAACACCTCGGAGAGAAGGTCTTCGGCTCGAAGAAGGTCCGCGAGAAGCACGAGGAGCGGCTCTACAAGAGCAGGTTCGAGGTTATCAAGCGGACCATCCGCAGGGAGATGCAGATCGCAGCTGCTAACGGCCGTACCGAGGAACTCAAGGAACTCCGCGAGGAGCTCAAGGAGGCGGCACGGATCTACAAGGGAACACTGGAGAAACTAGATGACTGAGGAAGGACAAGAAATCATCGCCGAGTTACGTGAGAAACGCCTGGCCAAGAATGTATCCGAGCAGATCGCCCTCGAGACCACGAAGGGCAGGATCGATATACAGAAGCTCCAGGCAGAGGAGAGCTCGAAGGAGGTCGCAGGTAAACACCTCGCCAAGTTCGCCGCGCTCTACCTCCTGATCCTTGTCCTTGCCTTCATCGCCTCGGTCACTGTCCTCCCTAGTGATGCCGTCGCTGTGGTCGCCGGCCTCATCACCCTCGTCGTCACGAACCTCTCCCAGATCCTGAAGGGCATCGTCGAGACCAAGGAGCAGAAGGACCCGATCGAGCTCATGTACGACATCGCCGAGAAGAACGCCGAGGTCTGCGAGCGGGAGCACCAGAATATGGTCGAGTCCACGGAGCGTTCACACAAGACCCTGGTCGAGGCGGCAGAGCGGCAACAGGCCGCGATGGTCGAGTCCTCCAGCACACAGCAGACCTCTCTCCTCGAGACCTCCTCCGCAAATCACCGGGAGATGGTCGCCATGCTGAAGGAGGCGCAGGAGAAGCAGCCTACCAGCCTCAGCATCCAGCCCGATAATGTCGTCATCAAGCAGGGCGAGAATATCGTCGAGACATCTACCAAGAAGGAGAAGAAGAAATCCAAGTAGTCACCGTAGCCTTCCTGGCCTTCATGGCCACACTGATCCTCTACTCGTCTCTGAGCCAGGGCGTCAGTGGTCGCGTCTACTTCGGCGACCCTAAAACGCTAGAGCAGCAGGTAAACCCGAAGGTCGCTACTGTACGAGCTAAGGAAGTCTACGAGCGTATCGCCTCTTACCGGAAGATATCTGAGGAGGGGGTAGAGAAGGGCTCCGCTCGATACCAGCAACTTATGCTGAAGGCGACCAACACCTTCAAGGTCGTCGTGCAGGCAGAGGCCAACGGTAAGTACCATGTAGTGGCAGAGGAAGGCAAAGTCTCGGGCTACAAGGTCTACGATATCACGCAGAGCGTCATCCAGAGACTCCCATGAGATATACCCTCCTCCTACTCCTGTCCTCATGTAGCATGCTGAACCCCTTCAGCGGCCCTAGTCTACCCAAGCTCCCTAAGACACCGATGCCTGGTGGCGCTACGGGTACGACACTACAGGCCACGGGGGTCACGCTCGAACAGCTCAGTAACTTCGCCTGGTTGAGTGTGATCCTCGTTCTTTTCTTCCCTAAGATGCGGGAGCCCCTCGTGAACCTCTGGACCCAGCTGCTCAGTATGCTCACGCTTCCCTTCATCTTCATCCAGGACTGGGCCGAGCGGTACCGGGCTAGACGGAAGGCCAGATGAGAGTCATCCTGGGCGTGGACCCTGGTTACCGGAATCTCGGCCTCGCCATCCTAGATATATCTGGACCCCGACCCTCTATCCTATGGAGTAAGAACAAGAGTATCGGATCCCCCAGCGCGGGGATGGAGTTCGTCCGCTTCCTCTGGCCCCTCCTAGATGAGCTCCACACAGAGTATGGTATCGAGGCCATCGCCACCGAGACCCCGCCCTTCATCGCCGGCCGCCCGAAGGTAAGCGCCCTACTCTGGGCCATCAGCTCTATCATCGCCTCTTGGGGACACGCCAAGGGCATTCCCCTACGCCACGCCCAGCCCCTGACCCTGAAGCGGGCCTGCTCCCGTATACTTGGAAGGGAGTATGATCGCAAGAATATACCTAAGAAGAAGGACATCCGCGAGGCCGTCAAGAAACTCCTCGGGGCCAGGGGCAGGACAAGTCACGAGGATGACGCCATCCTGTCCATCATAACCCTGTACACTGACCTAGTACCAGATGGAACCACAACCGCAGCCTGAGACCCCGAACCTGACCCGCCTGGCCTCCGCCCGAGACCTTGCACGGGAGCGGTTCGGAGAGAGCGAGTCCCTCGCCGTAGTACGGAAGACGACCCTAGACCTGGCCAAGCACTACGCCGACAAGTACGGGCTAGACCAGAGGGATCCCGAGGTCACGGTCATCACGGTCGCCCTCGCCCAGTGCCGGCACAAGGAGTTCCTCCTCATGCAGGAACTGGAGCGCGAGCTTCACGAGCGGGTCCTGACCGCCTCCGAGAATATGACCTACAGCGAGGCCCTCTTCCGGGTCACGAAGAGCGGCGGACACACGGCGGTACACAAGGAACTGACCCGCCTACACGGCCGGGCCAAGACTTACCACGACGAGCTAGGTGCTCTCTCGGATGAGTCTCTTGACCCTGTTGATCTTCCGGGCACACCTTAGAGAGCAAGCCTCCAGCCCAGGGCGCCTCACACCTGCACTACGCCCGCACTGAGAGCACTTCACCTCATACGGACCAGTATCGAAGGGTACACAGTCGCTACATGGGCTCTCGACGGCGACGGAGTGACACTCCTCACATATCACCGGCCTGACTGGCTCCCACCCCGTATCTGTGTACGCTAGGGCGTAGGAGTCGCCGGGGAGCCAGAGACCCCCTGGGATCGCCATCGGCCTATCCTCCTGGATGTGTGGCATGACATCGCTCCCTGAATGGGCAGTAGCCTGACCTACGGCCTCCGCCGCAGTAGAAGTGGGCCTCCTCGCCCCAGCGATCCAGCAACTCCGGCCCTGGGTCCTTCAGGTCATCGGCGAAGGCGCTCATCATACGTTTCTTCTCTGTCTCCAGAGTATCCTTACTGATCTGCCTCGCCACAAGCGGGGCCGTGAGCTGGTCCCTGCTGATGCCGGCAAGCAGGATAACATCCGGCTGGACTGTGCCCGCGTAGACCGCAAGCTGGGATAGGTACCCGAAGCCATCGGCGACGCTGGTGTAGTCCTTCTTCTTGTGCTCACGGTAGGAGTATCCGCCCATAGTCTTGAAGTCCACGAGGGCCTTACGCTTCTCGCTCACATCAAGATACTTGCCGGCCTTCTCCTTGTCCGTCACCTCGATGATGCAGTCCACATGCCCTCGGTCGTTCGCCCACTCCGCGTTCTTCGGCCACCACTCGGGCAGGTCTACATCCACCTCGAAGGATGCCTTGAAGCCATCGGGTAGCGCACTCGTGATGGCCCCATAGGACAGCTCGTGTAGGAAGTGCCCCACGGCAAAGGTCAGGCCGATATTCGGGGGCATAGGCTGCGGATCGTGTCCCTCACGCATGAAGAATGTCTGCCTAGCACAGTTGATGAAGGAACTCGGGCGCACCTTCCTCTGTTCTTGTCGCCACACCAACGACCCGGATGCGGCCTCACCCGCTCTCCAGCAGTGGTACTTGGCCACTCCAGGCTCATAGGTATCCGTCCTTGTCCCCCATCCCCAGACAGCGGCTAAGAACCTGCTCCAGTCGGGGTATCTTGTATCTGGTATCTCCAGTCTCATCTTCGTACTTTCCTCCAGACATCTCTAGCGTTACGAGCATAGCCGTCGATGTCGTCAAAGTGGTCAGAATGGTAAACTCCATTCTGTGCTCGGGCAATCTTCTGGAGTATATTCAGGAAGCAGACATCTACGCCGTCTAGGTCCTTGTCCAGGTTGTCCAAGTAGGCCCGCCATAACCTGGCAGTGCGCTCGTGATTCTCGTCCGGGGGACCATAGACGCTCCCCCGTTCTTGGGTAAGAGATGCCCCAGGGTCTCCCCCGGGGCTCTCATTCCTTTCCTTTCCCTTATCAGACACGAGTGAATCTGTACTCAGCGTACGAGATGGGGCGGCCGTCGATATTCGTGTCCTCGTGGAACACGCTCACGTTGACCTTCTCGCCGATGACATCCCTCATCGTCTTCTGCTTCGCCTGATCCTTGTCCCAGAGGGCCTTGGTCAGCTTGCCGTATGTAGACTTACTATGCACCGGAACCTTGTAGTTCATGAAGGTCGTCAGGTCCACATCTGAGTCCGGGCTCTCGAAGGAGATGCGGAGCCTGGCCTGTACGCCTCGCTCCTTGGCCTTCTCGTGTGGCTCGTAGACTTGCACATCCGTGATGGTGCAGTTCGGGTAGGAACCTTCAGGGGTAAGGGCTCGCTTGCCCTCGGCCTCATCAGGTGTGATGGTTGCATTCATGATCGCTTCTGCGTCAAACATTTTCTTTTTCTCCAACGGGCTTAGGCCCTTTATCTAGTTTACTGAGTAGGTCATATAGACCCATGTTGTCGTCCGAGGCCAGTGGCTTCGCAACGAGCAGCTTCTGGATGGCACCCGCCATACTCTCCCTATGTCCAGGGGGTAGGTCGGCCATCTCCTCTAGCATCTCGCGGATGCGTAGATCTATCAGAGCTGCTATAGACTTCTGCTTCGTCATCTCCCTATCCTAGTAGTGCGTATCATCAAGGTCAAGGGCAAAGGCTGGGGTCCCGTCTCCTACCCAGGCACCTATCATATTGTAGTGGAACCACTCTAGGGCCTCCTCCTCACTCATACCCTCGTCTACCAGTTGGTCTACTATCTTCCTGGTCGAGTATAGGATCACCGGCTGGTCAAAACCGAACCTGTCCACAACACCTAGTATGCACTCGTCATACCCGTTAAGTACGATAGTCTCGGGGTAGACCTCCGCTATCTCGCTGATGTCCATACTAGATGTCCCCCCAGGTCTCGCCCTCGCCGGCATCGGCCGTGAAGGATACATCCCCGAGCTCGTCGGGGAAGGCGGCATCGGCAGTCTCCTGCATGATCTGGGCGATCTCTTCTCCCCGCCCCCGCACATCGCAGACGACCTCGTCATGCACGACAAGGATAGGTCGGAGTCCTGCCTCATCTACAGACGCGAGAGCCTGTCTCATCAGCTCGGCCGCTGTCCCCTGGACGACCACACTGATAGCACTCCTTGTGCTCTCGTTCGGCCCATAGATACGAGTCCGCCCCGATAGTGTCCGGGCGAGGAAGAGGGCCTCGGCATCCCGCCATACACCCTCCGACCACTCGGTGAGCCTCGTCAGACTACGCCGGTAGTCATCCAGGAACCGCCGGGCCTCGGGCACACTGCTCTTCAGCTCGATGGCCAGGCGCGGGGCTCCCATCCCATTCAGGATCCCGAAGTTAACGGCCTTCGCCTTGAACCGCTCATCAGGAGAGACATCTCCCGGGCTCTTGCCCAGCATCTTTGCCGCCACCTCGGTATGGGGATCGCCGCCCGAGGCGAAGGCATCGAGCAGGACGGGCTCGCCGGCTAGGGCCGCCGCCACCCTGAGCTCTACCTGCGAGTAGTCTGCGCCACTGACATAGCCCGAGGCCCCAGTGAAGCACCGCCGGAAGTCCTTGGCCAGGCTCCCGCCCCTCTTGGGGACCTGTTGTAGGTTCGGGTTCGCATAGGCGAATCGCCCCGTCTTCGTCCGGCAAGTCTTGACCTCCGGGTAGAGCATCCCGCCCCTGGCCAGCTTCGGGAGCGGGTCAGTGAAGGCAGAGATGAGTTTCGTGAGCCTCCGCTGGTAGAGGAGGAGGGCAGCGAGGTTATCGCCCTCATCTGCCATACGGCTGAGGACAATCTTGCTCGTGCTCGGGTTCCCCTTCTGTGTCCGAGGCAGTATCCGCCCCTTGCTCTCGAGCCAGGCGGCGACCTGCTTCGGGCTATTCGGGTCCCCCTTGAAGTGGGCACCCCGCAGGTCCACGAGGGCATCGTTCGCCAGCCCGTGGATCCTGGCCCCGAGTCTTTCCAGCCTATCCTCCAGGAGGCGGACACCCCTGTCCTCCATGTGGTAGACGGCGAGCTCTGTCCGGAAGTCCTCCTCGGCCCCGGCCAGGTTCCCCCGGTGTGGCACCTGCTCCATCCGCTGGTAGAGGAGCCCCGTGGTCAGGCAGTCATCGGCCAGGTACTCGGCCACGATCTGGGGGTCCATCTCTAGGATGCGCCCCTGCTTTATCAGGTCGGGGGTCTCGATCTTGCCCCACCCGTTCGCCTTAGCGAAATGGTCGAGGGAGAGCCGGCGGGTCGTGTGCCCATAGTAGCCCGCCAGCATCGTGTCCTCCGGCGGCACCTCGGGCCTGAGATCCAGCGCATGCAGATCGAAGCGTATATTATGTCCCACGAGGAGGAGCCGCTCGACCACGGGCCGGAGTTTCTCGAAGGTAGCCCGGTTCAGGATGAAGGCCGTCCGCAGTCCGACAGGGAGGAGACCTATGTAGTACGCCTTATTCTTCCCTGTTCCACGGACATCTAGGCCATCCGTCTCCGTGTCCATGACCCACCTCTGGTCAGGGCCTAGCTTATCGACCATCATCTCGAAGTCGCTCGGGCGGGTCACCCAGACAGGGTCGGCCACCACGCTCAAACGAAACTCCTGACCTCGGCCATGATGGGGCGGGGTACATGTAACCTGCGTCGTGCTCGAGTCATCATGACATAGAGTAACCGGATGGCATCCGGATTTCTAGTACGAAGTTTGTCCATGCCGGGCCGCGTCCAGGGTAGCAGGTAGACATCGTCCGCCTCTGCCCCCTTGGCCGCATGCCCTGTGCATAGGACGGCCTCCGAGGCCGACTTCGCCACGCTCGGGACGATGGCCGTCTGCGTCAGGCCCCAGGATCGGAACGCCTTAGCGACCACGGTCCTGCTGTACCCTAGGACCAGTCCCCGGTTCGGCCGACTGTACTCGTCCCAGGGCATCACGATAGTCTTGTGCTCTGCGGCGAAGGCACTCGCGGGCCGGCTCCAGTAACTCCGGAGGACGGCGGCGGCCATACTGGCTACGGGGTCCCCGACGCGCCAACCCTTGTCCAGCAGCCTGACCTCGTCCGCGTCCACGAAGGCCGGGGGGATGGCCCCGTGAGCCACGCCCTTACTGTGGGCGAAGATAGCCTGTCCTGGGTCGCCGTAGGCATAGGCCATCCCGCCCTCCTGGAGTAGCCCGAGGGCCCCCCGGATCTCGAGGGCACTCATATCCTGGGCCTCATCTATGGCTATCGTCTCGAGCTTCTGTTCTTCCGGCATCGGGCACCCATCTGCGACCCACCTTGCTAGGGGGAGGAGGTACCTGAGCTCCCCCTTCGGGGAGGCATCATCGAGGTCGAATGGGGGTTTCCCGTCGCCGTCCCAGGCATGTAGCACTAGGGCCAGGTCCTTGTCCAGCGTCTGCTTCTGCCGGCTGGGCGCGTCCTGGACATACTGCTCGAGGGCGGGGTCCATCAGGTGTGCAACCCGCCGCTCCCTGTAGCCTCCAGCACTACGGAATCCACGGGTAACTCCCTTCGTGTACGCCCGGACATAGGGCCAGGTCAGCGAGTAGATGGTCCCTGACTGTATGCCCGGAGCCCTCTGCTCTAGGACCCCGGCAGCATCCCGAGTGTAGGTCACCACCGCAGACCGGGATGACCACTTGCCCGCATCGCGGATGATGGTCGTCGTTTTCCCTGTCCCCGGCGGACCGTCGATGGCTATGAGCCTCACTTGTCCCCCCGTCCCGCCTCCTCGAGGATCTCCTGTAGCCGGTCCCCAAACTCTTCCTGTAGCAGGTCCAGCTCTCCCTCGCTGAGAGGGGTCCCGTCCGACCACTCGGCATACTCGTAGTACGCGAACTCGGGGTCATCCAGGTTACCTACCCGCACACTTGACCACACTAGCCTACTCAGCATCTTCATCCTCCACTGCGTCACACTTCCGTAGCACCTGATCACAGAACGACTCGTCATGCTCACACAGATCGAGCCAGTGTTTAGGGCACAGGCCGTAGACATGGCCCTTATCATCTGAGCCGGTTACCAGTACGACGCTAGGCTTGTCGCACCTCTTTCTTCGTCTCCATTTGTAGTCACACTTATCAGACATCTTTTACCTCCTCTTTGGTTCTCTGTACCCAGCGGTCGTATGCGCCGCCGCAGTATTCCTGTGTGGTCTGCTCTAGTACGGAGAGGGCGCAGACCCAGACCTTCTTCCCTCCTTTCATCCCCCGGAGACTCTTCTCCAGCAGATTCTGCTTGATGAGCCTCTTGGCCTTCGGCAGGTCCCCGACCGAGAGGAGGAGTGCCTCCTGCAACCCGGAGGGTATGACGAGGCTGGGGGCATCATCAGGCGGCCAGACGATGAACGCCTGTGCCACGCCCTGCGGACGCCGCCCGGTCCATGTGTCCAGGAAGAGCAGGTCCCCTGCGGCCATCCGGGCATACTCATCGAGGATCGACCAGAACCTCTCCTCGGGCGGGATGCCCATCTGGTCCACGCCTCTCTCTGCCTGGAGCATAAAGTTTAGGGCCTTCGTCCATCCTGCCTGGATGAAGAGCGGGCTCCTGACCACCGTATCTGGGTCGGCATTCCCCAGCCGGGTAAGGGTCGGCAAGACCTCGCCGAGGTCCCTGACCTTGGTCACGCTACTCGCCTCGTTCCGTCTCTTGGCCGAGCCGCCGAAGCCTACCTGCCACTCCTTCGTCTTGCCGCCCGAGTCTCTGACCTCGCAGAGCCAAGGCAGGAAACCGAATACGGCCTCGCACTCCTCCCGCACATCGCTGATGGTCGGGTGCCGCTCCCTCGGGCTATAGGTGTCTGCGTTCTTCCGGCCCGTCTTCCAGCCACTCTGGATGGCAATCCGGAACTCCGTCTGGGTCAGGTTCCCCAGCTTCGGCCCGAGCTTATCCCATAGTCCCCGGACCAGTCCCTCGGATGGCTTCCCGGAGGGGCCGATACGTCCGAGGATCTGCCCTATCCTGGAGACGGTATTATTCCGCCCGCCCTCGGGTACCTCGTCGATCATGTCCAGTATCCCGAGCAGGTGGTGGGCCTCGGTCGCCACGCCACCCTCGCTGGCCCGCTCGTTCTGCCCCGTCCCCCGCCGTGCGAGGATCCTGCTCATGAGGACCTCCGGCGGCTCGGGCAGGGCCTCGGGGACGAGCGGGGTCAGGGCCTTGTAGAGACCGGCCTTCCCGTGCTTATTCATGACGGTGCTCCCGGGGAGCATGATGAGCCTACGAGCGGGGCCACTGACCCTGAGCTCGCCCTGGATACCTCGGCCTAGGTCGATGGTCGCCGGGAGCCGCCGGATATCCGTCCCCTCCGGGAGCCTGAACCAGATATGCCAGCCGCCGCTCGCACTCCTGACCACGCCCAGCGTCTCGGGCCGCTCCTCTCCGGGCGCGACACTGAACCAGATGGTGTCTAGGTCGGTGTTGTAGGCATCTATATCTAGGATAAGGAGTGGGACCGGATCGTCCTCGGCAGGGCAGAGGGCTGCGCCGCTCGCGTCCCCGGCCGAGACAAGGTGTCCGGCGAGGAGATCCTGCTCTCCGAGAAACTTGTCCCAAGGTCTACCGCCGATGGACTGCGGGAACTTCTGCCTATTCCTACAGGGGAAGACATGGTAGCCCATCGCGCTGAGTGATAGTGCTATGTCCATATCAGCTGATGCCCTTCTGCTCGGCATACTGCCTGATGGCCTCTCGGATGACCTCACTGATAGACATATCTAGGGTCAGTCCTATCCTCTCCATGAGCTCACGCATCTGCGGTGTGCAGACAAGGTGGACTCGCTCGGTTCTTCTGTTCATCTCGTTTTTCATGTGTATTTTCTGTGCATTTTATGTGTGTGTCGCCCCACTCCGGGGCCATTTCCCCCATAGGCAGGTGTCGCCTATTTCAAACGCCGTATCTCACCCGCCTACAAGAACTTACATCCATCCGCCCCCTTTCCGCCTCCCGGGGCCTGCCGCCCCGCCCTCTACGCAAGTCCGGGGAAAAATCAGCCGCGAGAGGCAAAAAAGGGCACTTTTCCCTTAAACCCTTTCCTCCAGACTACTTACGCCTTCTGAAATGGTCGACACCTCGCTATGGGTGAGCCCTTCCGCCACCGCCCGGAAGAAGGCCGCTGCCCTCCCCGGCTCCAGATCCAGTATGACCCTTGAGCTGACCCCGCAGGGCGTCTCTAGGCTCACATAGAGCCCGCCGCCGTCTCCCATCTCCGAGAGCACCAGCTGGCTCCGGGTCTCGTCATAGGGCCTCTCCTCGCCCAGTGTGTAGAACTTCGTATCCATCATCATCTTACTCCTTTGTAACGGAGGCCAAGGCGATCGGCCATGATGCGGCCCTCCCTCTCTGCCTCCTCTATGGTTGCAAGGGGCCACCGCCGCTCCTGCAACATCTGCCCATCCGCCCGGACCCTGACCGGGAGCCAGCCCACCCCGGGCCTCACCACCGTGACGAAATCCTCCATCTTCCTCCGAGCTATTCCCATAGCGACCAAGCCTAGCATCGCGCCCCCGGTTACGCAAGGCCCGGGCGGGGCCAGCCCGAGGAGGCCCGCCAGCCCGAGGAGGCACCCGGCCGCCCAGCTCAGGATCACTCCTCTCCCTCCAGTGCGCGGTACACGGCCGCGTACGCCCGCCCCCACGCATCCGAGTGCGTCCCGCCCGGCTCGTCCCAGGCGAGCGCGTGAGCATACTCGTGCGCCAAGGTATGCCGCCCCATCGCCTCGCAGGATCGGTCATCGATGCAGACGAGGAAATGCGGGCCGTCCCGCCTTGTCCTCCTCAGGTCGCAGAAGCCCCAGCAGTCCCGGAGCCGCCGGACCACGAGCCGGACCGGGAGCCGCGCCGGCAGCCCCTCCTCCAGCCCGCGCAGCACGGGCAGCAGCGTGGCCCTCAAGTCCGGCCCGCCCTCTGGCCGATAGATCTCCATGTATCCAGCCCTCCTAGAGACCGCCGTCCAGCTCTTGTCCCTCATATCTCTCCTCCGCTCTCTACGACACCCACCTCAGCGTCGCAGTCCGGGCACCAGAGATCCCATAGCGATGGCTTGTCGACGAACTGGTGGGGCGGGTTCAGCCTCACCCACGCCTCGCACTCGACATCCTCCGAGCCGCACCGCTCGCAGACCCATATCTTCTCGTCGCTCATCGCTCGTCCCCCACTCTCTGGTCAATCAGTTCACCTTCACTCTCACGCCAGCACCGGTCAGCGATGCTGGTCATCTCGTCATCGCTAAGGTCTAGGAAATCTGCCACCCCATCACATATCCCAGCGTCAGCCAGAACATATCGACAAATCTCGACTAGGGTTGAGCGTTCAACGGGTGGCCCGTCCACAACGCTATCACAAATCCATCCTTTATCTCCGTTGCTCATCGCTCGTCCTCCTCCATTGTCTTGTTTTCTGACACGGCTTTTTGTTTCTTTTGGTTTTCAGTTACGGGGCGGGTGCCCCTCACGCCCTCAAGCCCGCACACCTCTGGGGTGCACGGGCTGGGGCTGCTACCCCTCGGCTACTTCACGGCTGACACAAAGTATCCGTACACGGTCTTCGGGTCAAGGGGTTCTACCCGCCTCTTGAGCAGAGCCATCGCCTCCACCTTCGACGCCGCCCAGATGTGCGTCTTGACCCTCCCGCCGCCAGCGGTCAGGAAGATGACCTCGAACTTCTGCAGCCTACGGAAGTCCTCCTCAGCCACCTCTGCCTCCCACTCATCCTTGACCCTCTGGTCGTGCGACATCAGCGGGTGTCCATCCTGTCTCGGGTCGCTCATCGCTCGACCTCCTCGCACTCTTCCCCACGGCTGGCACAAGTCCACCCGTTATCGTAGGCAACCATCTCGGCGCATTCGTCTAGGGTCATATCTGGGTTAGGTTCCTCGACCATCAGCAGTTGCCACGCATCCGCTATGGCTTTCTTACATTTCGTGCAGTAATTCATTTTTCAGTTCCTCTCCGTTTATTTCAGTTTGTGGGGCGGTTGCCCCTCATTGCCTTAAGCCCCCGCGAATCGAATCGCCGGGGGCTGCGCGGGTTCCGTGTGCCCTAGACTTTGAGCAGGGGCTGAGACCGCGCCCCGTGGGCCAGTATGGCGATATTCTTCCGGCGATCATCTGGGCCGCGCTTGCCATCGCATAGGCCGCAATCGGCGCACTGCACCCCCTTATCGGATGGGCACAAGATTTCACCTGGCATCATCTCTCCATCATACGAGACCCGGAAAGTACGCCACCCGGCCGCTTGTGCTACCCGCGCTTCAACCATAGAATCCGCGCTTGCCATGCAATAGGCCCGCGCCCATCCGGCCCATTCATGCCGCCATTGGTGGGTGTAGCCTAGTGCGCGGCCCCGGTACTTCCGCACTTCACCGGCCACGACACTCTCCGGGAGCATAGCCGGGTCTCCGTATGCGCCTAGGCGCAGGACGCGGGAGCGG
>Ga0080013_1004623_pt1 | contig 13418 bp, 9 predicted proteins | sample ETNvirenome_6_85_FD_69236 | JGI IMG/M metagenome (GOLD analysis project Ga0080013, IMG submission 69236) | Marine viral communities from the Pacific Ocean - ETNP_6_85 (SPADES assembly) (version 2) | ecosystem: Environmental > Aquatic > Marine > Oceanic | place: Pacific Ocean | collected 2013-06-19 | reverse complement strand
CATAGCCACGCAATCCACCAGCAGTAGCACCAAAGAGGCCGGATAGAATGTCTCTTGCAATAGCCATTAGCCGATCACCTCAGCTAGTCGTTGAATGATGTTTCTTGCTTCCTTGGCGTTATCCCTAATCACAGGAGGGGTAACAGGAGCACGGGGGGTTCTAATCACAGGAGGAGCCGTGGTTCCGCGTGTAGGAGTTTTGGTGCCCCGCGTAACTGGAGGAGTTTCAACCCTCGACTTCCTATCTTTTTCGGTAGAACCCCTAGAGGTTCGGGACCCTGCTTCAGTTTTGGTAGAACCCCTAGAGATTCGGGGCTCTCCTTCAGTCTCCCCAGTGCGAGATTTTCGCGATTTTGAGGCACCCGTAGCTCTGTTGTCGCCTGACCTAGACTCCCTCTCTTCTTCAGTCTCTGGCTCACGGCTTTCTCCACCTGTGCTAGGCCCTCCACCAGAGGCTCCCCTTTTAACGCCAAGGGTTCTGTACAGGTCTCTAAGGAACCCTTCAGGTAAGCCTTCTTCGTCACCAGCAAGAGCACTTGCCAGCTCAACAAGCAGTCGTTTTTGATTTATATCGGTTTCTGCTTTTATGGCTTCAGCTTGCACGGTCTGTACGTAGTTACCGTTTGCGTCCCTAATAAGCCCAGCATACTGAGCGTAAGACTCGTCTCTTCGACGTTGTATCTCTGCATCAAACTGTCGAACGTCTTCTTCAAGGGTCGCATCGAACTGCTCTTGCGCTTCTGCAAACTGAGCTTCCCTTAGATTCTGTTGATCTTCAAACTCGTCTTTCTGATTTTGAAAGGTTCGATCAAACTGATCTGTAGATGCGTTAAACTGATCCCTACGAAGAGTAGAGTCGATTCCAAACTGTCTATCTTGCTGGTCTTGCGCGGCATAAAATTGCTCGCGTCGGTCATCCAGCTCCCTTTCAGATAGACCTAAACGGTCACGGTCAAGTTCGAGTTGGTTCTCAAACTGTTCCTGCCGAGCCCTTCTCTCGTTTTCTCTCTCTGTAAGGTCGCGAGAGAACTGACTCTCTTGCTGGTCTTGAGACTCGTCAAACTGCCTTATGCGTTCAGCCAACTCCGACTCACTAAGGCCAAGCCGGTCACGGTCGAGTTTAAGCTGTTTCTCAAACTGCTGTCTTTGGGTTTCTTGGATTTGGTCAAACTCTTTTTGGCTTTGAGCAAATGCCGCCTCTCCAAGATCCAACTCACGATCCGTAAATCCTTCAGCTTTTAGGGCTGCGCGTCTCTGCTCTTTAAATTGCTTTTCAAATTGCCGACGCTCTTCTTTGAACGCTGCTTCACCTAGTTCAATTTCTCGCTCTGTAAAGCCTTCGGCTATAAGCGCAGCGCGTTTCTGTTCTTCAAGCTGTCTAACAAAACGCGACTCGTCTGATGTAAGAGTCTGCTGGAACTGAGCTTCAGCTTGATTCAGACGCTCAGTCTGCATCTCTTGCTCTGCCGTGATCCTGCCTTCTTGCAAAGCCTGTTCAGCGGTAATGCTACGACCCTGAGCCGCAGCATCAGCTTGAATCTGAGTAGCAAGCACTTCAGCACGGGCATCAACCTCAACCCGCTGCATAGCCTCTCTGGAGCTAATATCCCTGCCCTGCATACGCTCACGGGCAATCAACTCTTCGGCCTGCTGGTCTAGCTGTGCTTGGTTAATTCCAAGGTCTTGCAAGCGAGTAGCCCTTTGTTCTTCTAGGCTAGACTCAAACTGCTGTTGCTCTTGAGTAAGTCCAGATCGCTTAAGCTCAAGCTCACCAATACCAAGCTGTCTGCTGAGTTCCTGCTGAATGTTAAACTGACGCTGCTGTTCGGCTCTCTGCTGTTGTTCGGCTTCTGCTTGGACGCCAGTACCAATAGCCTGTGTAATCGCCTGCTGACGCTGTTGTTCTGCCTGTGCGGCCTGTGACAGAAGGTTAGCGTCTATAGAAGCCAAGGCACGAGCCTGCTGTCCTGCCAAGTCGCCAAATCGACCAGCGGCAATCGTAGAATCAGCAAGGCCACGACGGGCAAGCTCTTCTTGCAACGTTTGCTGTTGGGCACCAAACTGGGCAGCAAGTTCTGCCTGCTGTGCCTGACGGATCTGTTGAATTTCTGGTGCAGCAAACGCAGATGGAGTCTGCTGCAACCGCTGCACCTGTTGCTGAAGTTGGTTCAGGAACGTCGGTGGTGTAGCTGGAGCCGGAGCAGGTGCTGCTGCACCCATAGCTGCGGCTTGAGGAGCAGGTGCGGGACGAGCAACACCTTGCTGCTGCATAGCAGAGAAGGTTTGCTGTGGCGCAGCTTGCGCTTGCTGGCGTTGAGGGGCAGTTGCTTGAGCCTGAAGTTGCTGGGTTCCCGGTAGTTGGGGGAGCCCGGTTTGCATCTTCATGTCCTTAGCAAGAGATCCAAAGGCGGTGTTGAATGTAGCCATGACTAGCCCATAAACTCTCTGGAATATTGTGCGTACAGAGGCGCAAGCATCCTTGCTCTAGCTGCCGCCAACTCTTTCATGTACTCAATTTCTCGCTCTTGTGGCGAAGTGCTAAACGCACTGCCAAGACCCTGAGCGATACCCATTGCAACTTCAGGATTTTCTTTGGCAAAACCACCGACACCTGAAAGCAATTCTCTTAATCTGTCCATCGTCCCACCGGCTCCAATAGGTGTAGGGGTGTTTGGCGTAGGCATAAAGCTGCCGCTTGATATTGGGCTTGATACAGTACGCGATGTCAGGTTGCTAGAAGGAGGCGTAATTTGTCGCGTGTTTTGAGCCACCGCTGCATCAAACCTACCACCAGCCGAAGAGGGAAATGAAACTAATGGTTGACCGCCCCTAGCCATATTTTCCGCTGCACTGGTTTGAATCTGTTCTCTTGCTAGATCCTCAAGCATTTTGTCTGTCTGGCGCAAACTTCCTGACAACCCTTGCTGTTGGCGAACTTGCCGTAGCATTGACGGAGCCACCTCGTCTGTAACAAAAGATCGCTGTGCTGCCATTCCAGCACTACCGCCCCCAGCCGCATCATAACGCTGTTGACCCATCGTTCTTACAATATCTTGGAACCTTCTACCCGCAGCGTTGTCAGCTATTTCTGCTACGGTGCTTGACCTAGCAGCAGTACGCGCTGTATTAGTGCCAAGCGAGATTGACCCTGTAACTGCGGGATTGCCTAGAGCCTTTACTGCTGGAGTGGTAATCTGCTTTTTTGCAAGCTCTGACGCCGCATCGGTGCCGACTTTCTTTGCAAGCATACCAGAAGCAGGTTCAGTAATACCTGAGCCACCAGCGGTTACGGCTCCCTTAAGAGCAGACAGACCCTTGCTAACACCAATACCGGCAGCAGCAGTACCGGCACCCTTGAGAATGTTTTTGAGCTTATTGCCTTCATCAAACGCACCGGCTAGGCCACCAGCGACAATACCGCCTAGTGGGCCAGCAACGGCAGTCCCGATAACAGGAGCTACTACATTCTTGAGTTTTTTGAGGAATGAACCAAAGGCCATTTTACTGCTCCTACAAGCGTACTAATAAGATTTTCTTTTGCCAGCCATTTTCCGTTTACGGGACGGCATATTCTTGTAAGCCGACTTAGGCGTGGATTTGATGTACTTCTTTGCTGTTTTCTTGGGGATGTTTGATTTCCCCTTACCTGAAGCTGCTGCGTACATAGCTCTTTGCTGTGCCTTGCTTTCAATGGGCATTGTTTTCTACGGGGACACCCACGGGAGGCCACCTGCCTCTGTGGCTATTCCTCAACAGTTTTAAGAGGTTCTACAGTTTTAAGTGGTTCTACAATTACGCGGCCCTCTTCGTCGGTCCAATTTGCACCCACGATATTCGGGTCTTTGCGCTCTGCGACTACAAGCCACGACACGGTGTCCGTGCAGTCTGCATCTTGGGCTTCAATGCTCAAAGTTGATCCTGAGATAGAGCCACGCACTTGAGTCCAGCCGTCTTCGTTCTGGACCCAGACCTGCGGGTCACGGCACAGCACCTCCCAAGTGCCGCTGGTCATCGTTGCGGCGGCATCCAGATCCACGGTAGCCGCACCATCAACCAGAGCTACAGAGCCACGGTAGATAAGGTCTGCTTTCGGACCCTCAACAAACGAGTGCACCAAGTGGTGCGTATCGCTCATTGCAGGTAGCGGATGGTCAATCTTAAATGAGCCAGAACCCTTAGAAAGCGCACCAGCAATAGTAACGCCACTGGTGTTAACCGTCATCTGATTTGTCATCGCGACGGCGTTTCCGTATGTCCCTGAGTCTTCTGCGTTCGCGAAGAAATTGATTGCACTATAGCTCAACTCTATCGCGGAGCGTCCCCAAGTGTTCGATGTCGAGTACTCAAAACCGTTGCTGACCGTATCCGAACCCATGACGCCGTGGCCGATAGTCGGCCTTGCGCCACCCCTGCTTGTCCAGAAGTGGCCGTAGGATGTCGTACTGTTTGTGTGCCAAGAAAGCTGTGAATTGGAACCGCCGTGCGGTCCCAAGTCTAGCTTCGTTTGTGGGCTTGTCGTGTTGATACCGACGTCACCCGCAACGGTCAAAGTGCTTGCCATGTCAACGGCACCATCGATGTCTACGACATCAAGGTTTGTGGTTCCGTCTACGTCAATGTCACCGGCTACATCAAGCCCAGCGGCACCGGCCAGCACGAGGTCGTCGGCAGACTCATCCCAAAGCATATACGCCCCGGACGTTGCACCGAAGAACTTTACATCGTATCCAGTATCATCTACTCCGACCGTAACCGTAGAATCAATCTGGACCGCACCGTCTACATCAACCGCGTCTAGGTTGGTAGTGCCATCGACATCCAAGTCGTTCGTAACGGTCAGGTTGTTACCAATCGTCACATTGCTAGGCAGGCCCACGGTAAGAGTCTGACCAGAGCCAGATGTCTCTACTTCGTTAGAAGTACCTGCAATTGTGAATGTCTGGGAGTCGAGGTCTACAGAACCTGAACCAGAGTCTCCTGCAAAATCTAAATCTTCGGCTGTTATTTGAGCGTCCACATATGCTTTGATGGACTGTTGCGTGGCGAGCTTAACGGCAGAGTTCGAGGCCATATCGTCCTCGTCTTTAATGCCTGTTACCGTCGCACCATCACTAGCAATGTTAAGACTCGTTGCAAGCGTAGCCGCGCCAGACACATCCAACGTGCCATTTAAATCTACGGCGGTGGCATTAAGCTCAATTTCATCAGTAGCATTAATGTCCAACACGGTTGCGGACGGAGCGGTAATATTCTGAGAGGCGTCATTAAACTGCAACTGCATCGTGCCGTTTAGTAGCAGCCCTGTGTCGTGAACGTGCGTCAGGGTTACGTCAGTGCCTGCGCCAAAACCAAGAACAGCACCATCTGAGCCAAGCGTTAAGTCGTCACCAATGGTTACATCGTCTGGCAGACCGATTGTGAGCGTTTGCCCGGAAGCCGCCGTCTCTATCTCATTTGACGTACCTGCGACTGTAAACGTTTGTGAGTCAAGGTCAACGGAGCCTGAGCCAGAGTCGCCTGCAAAATCCAGATCCTCTGCCGTCACCTTAGTGTCTACATAAGCCTTAATGCTCTGCTGTGTGGCAAGTGCCGTAGCAGAGTCTGAGGCCATGTTGTCTTCGTCAAGGACGTTCGTAACGGTTGTAGATCCCGTTCCCTTGAGTGAGGCGAATGTAATCAGCCCCTCAGAAGTGATGGCCCCTGTAGTAAAGGCACCAGAGCCGTCTCGAAGAACAATCGTGTTTGCGGTGTTATCGGTACGCTCTACGATGCGGGTTGCCATAAACTCTACGTAGACAGACCCGGCACTCGCGTCAGATCGCAGAACAACAGCGCATGGCTGATACACACCCGATGTCGGCTTGGTCGCCGTAAATCCTGCTGACCCATTCTGATACAACTGATCTAGTGCTGAGAACGAGCTTGTGTTTACAACGCCTGTTACGACACCCATGACAGTGACGTAACCTATTGCCCCACTTGAGATTGCAACTTCAACCAAGCCAAACGCTGTGTCTGCCGCCGATGCTACGACATTAACCTCTGGTACTTTGTCGGTTGTGTTGTAGCCCGTCAGCTTAACAACCTGACCTGCGGTTAGGCTTGCAGCGGCCCTAACCTGTACCTGTGTGGTCTGATCCCCTACAAGAACCCACTTGCTACCATCATCAAACCAGAGGTGGTAGTCACCCCCGTCGCCTGAAGTAATCCACTTTCTTCCAGCGGTACCAGCAGCAGGTCGAGAGGCAAGTGTAGACGACTGTACATGAACACCAGTATCGGCATCATGGTCGTTGTAACTAGAGCGAATGGTGTTGTCGTTTCCACGAACAGTGTTCGCGTCAATCGGAGTCGCCCCGTTAACAGGGCTTGAAAAGGTCGCAACTGAATGTTGGCCTACGGTGGTAGCCATCTAGCGTCTCCCGAGGGCAAATGCTTCTAACTGAAATCTACTTAAGGTTGGCACTGCTTCGCCTGAATCAATAACGGTCACATCGAAATAATAACCGTTTCCACCCATAGGTATCCGATAGCTTTGGCTACCAGAACCTCCCCAGACACCAGTGCCCCATACCGTACCACTGGCACCCCATGTCTCATCGTAACTAACGGGTAGCGTGAAAGATCCCGTCTCTTCTCCCGTGCTCCATTCAACACGGCATTGATCGGACCCACGCAATGACGCTGTTAAGTAGCCCCACCTCGCAGACTTAGCCAAGGCATCATCGTTGCAGTACAGACGATGGAGCTGAACGGTCATCGTAATGCGCTCCCCACCTGTCCCGTCCGCTAGAACATTGTCTTTAAAGACGGTATCTAGGTCACATTCGCTAACAAAGCTGTTCGCGTCTCCACGCAAAATTACGGGCAGGCCGGAAGAGTTCAGTGTCTCAAACATGGTGGTGGTGTTAGGACTAATCCAACCCGTATCCCACGGACCAGACCATGCGTTCAGCACTGTGTTGTAGATGTAGCAACCATAGTTGGGTACGGTGATCCACAACTCTTTCGTGCCCCGGTTAAGGACGGCCCGAATGTTTGCAAACTGAGAGGACGATAGGCTCCTAATGATCGGCAGTATCGGGTCCGGCGTCTGTGCGCTTCCAACAGGTGCGACATCTGCCTCGTTACAACGGTAAAGGCCGCGCTCTGTGATGAAATAGGCAGTGTTGTCGTAAGGGACAATTGCGTTGGGGGCAATTGTGCCTACGTCTGCCGTTACGCCTGTAGGGGCGACCGTAATGTCGTCTTGCCCGTACCCCGATAGTCGGGAGATACCACGATCATGGAAGATTAGGAGCGATGTGTTAATGCTTGCTAGGCCAACGATTTCCTCGTCGCCAAACGTCCTGACGATAATCTGCCCACCCGAAGAACTGCTGTTACCCAGAGTGTCCCCATTGTTAAGGGCAGAGTAAAAAATGCTGTCAGGGTAGGTAGAATCTCCACAGGACCACAGTCGTTGGTTGTGTACCGTGATAACCTTGCTGTTGGCCGTGCTTGCAATATTGGTTGTTAAGGATGTGCCGTTCCACTTGTTTAGCAAGCCACCATCAGCGATGTAGACAACATCGTTACCGCCTGCGTCCCTAAACTGAGCGAACGAGGGAACTTCTGTTGTTGAGAGCGTCCCTGTCCTGCTAGTCCATGTCCACGGGAACGAACCATAAACGCTAGTAAAAAGCGTTCCGTTGGAGACAACCATCGGCTGATTAATCCCGCCGTCTTGTCTCCATGTAAACCCGTTCTGGATTTCGTTACCGGCACTAAGGGCAGATGAGTTAGTGCGCTGTAGTCCACCACGTTTCTTAACAGCACCAAACTCCGTAAGGCGAGCGTTGTTTGCCCTACGGAGCTGGTTGGGTAGAACCATTGCTTCGGTGGATGTCTCGTTAAGACCACCCTCCATACTCATCTGAGCGTCAGCGACTTTCTCTCGCATTAGCCACCCGCCCACTCATACTTAAGGTCTGGGTACGCCATACGAGTCGGATTGATTGTCCTGCGACGAATATCGTCTAGCAAGGACTGACGTTCGATAGACGCTAGAGCCCTAAGATCATTTGCTGCGCTAGTCTCTGCTCCACCCTTTAGGAGCAACTGTGCTGCGGCTTCCCAGACCAATAGCAAATGCGCGTTGTCTGGGAAATCAAACGTAGACAGATCGCTTGCAAGGTCGTTGATCGTCGTTGGTTTGTAATTCACGTAGATGTAGAGATCCACACCCGACGCCACTGGCAGTATCTGAATACTATCCCCTGCTATGTAATACAGTCTTGGATATGTTGGGAGATAGTTCGTAGTCGTTGCGAGCGGCACTTCGGGAAAGTCTGTTTCTTCATACAACACGTTACCATCGCTAACAGATAGAACCCTGTAGAAGTTCTCCTGCGTGTCCCCTCCACCAGAACTGAGGGCAGACAGCGCAATGGTTCCATCAGATGCAGTCGTGGGTTGCCGTTGAGCAAACTTAAAAAACGGTGCGGCGTTTAGAATGTTTGACCATTCTGCATCGAACACACTGCTCAGTACCGTACTGATAAGCGTATCTGACCAACGAGTAGATCCAACAGCGTCCATGTATTCACGGGTCTGCTCAATCAAATCAGCTCTCGTTACAGTCGCCATTACTTATCCTAGTCCAGATACTTCGATTTACGGCTTGCCTTTTTGCGTGGTGCTTTCTTTTTCGGCGCAGCCTTCTTTTTCTTGGCTGGCTTAATGTCTTCTGACACCTCAACTGCAATCTCGACACCACCAGAGGAAGATGGGTTAGCGGAGTCAAGCACTTCAGCGAACGCTTCCTCTGCTGCTTTCTGAGCAGGCTCTACGTTCCATTTAGCAATCCTGTCCACAAGACTTTGTACGTCTTCTCGTGGAAACTGCCGGAACACCCTCTCAATGTGGGCCGGTGCTTCATTGAGAGAGCAGTCCATCGGCAGATAACCGATAATGTCAAACGCACCCGCAGGATCTGTTTGACCAGTTTTTACCCATTCCCACCGCCGATCCTTTTCTCCCCAAGCAAGCTCAATGGCCCAGTGGGAGCTTACGCCTTCTACAAAGCGCAAGTTAAGGGACGGGTGAATGGACTTGAGCCTAGTCGTTACTTCAGACGGCGGCTCTGGAGTACCCCTTTCGTTAAGAACGATACTCATTATTCAAGGGCCAGAAGTTCAACATTGACCATCAAGTCAACAGCAGCCGTAGTAACGGTGTTGTTTGTGGTCACGACAAACCGGAGGGTGTCCCCGGTGTCTAGCGTCTTCTGCGCTTCAGTCAAAGACGAAAGCAGGGACACAGCGGTGCCCTCATGTGCCGTCAGAGCCTCAAGGTCCACGTTGCCCGTAAGAGCAACAGCGGCATTTGCAGAAGAATCGTACTTCTGAATAACGCCCAGAATTGTTCCCGACGAAGAAGCCGGTACTGTTCCAGCGGAAACAACTGCTCGTGCAATTACGCAACGAGCCGGATGCCCACCAAAGCTGTACGTGGTCGCGGTGCTATTGCCGATAGCGGCATCGCAACGACCCGTAACAAGCTGGGGCAACACCCCAAGCCTTCCCGGCTTAGGTGCAAAAAAATCGTAAGCCATTTTACAAAGTCCCCAAAGGGGGTGAGGCCATTACGACCCCACCCCCCAAGTGTTGAAGTTTACGCTACGTGCGTGTAGCGAGCGGTGTCAGTGTAACCAGTAATGCTTCCGTGAGCGTTACGAGCGAGGCAGGCAAGGTTGCCATACCAGCCGTAAGTCGTCTCGAAAGCATCGCGACCCTGCAGCCAACGCCACGGGCCTGCACCTTCAAACTCAACGAAGCCCCAGTCCTTCGCGTCAACCCACGACAGCGACGGAACGTGGAGCAGGTAAATCGTACCAGCGGGGACATAGTAGTCCATCACGAGCGGGATACCGCAGACCTCAATGGCCTTGTATCCACCCTTGATCGTCGTAGCAAACTCACCAGCGGTGAACCTGCGCTGACCGACCATGCTCTCCATCAACTTCTTACCGATGCCCGGAGTGGTCATCAGCAGGAAGTCTCCGGGGCGAACCATCGCATCCTTACCGGAACGGCCAGAAATACGCTGGATCAGATCCCAGATGTCAGACTCCGTGGGCTGATCTGCGTCAGGCGTGTCCGTACCAGCAACCATACGAGATGCGTCCCAGATCGGGTACGTAGCACCGTTGATGTTATGGAGCGTGTTGTACGAACCACCACGGTTCGTGATCGAAATCAGACCGTTCATGGCACTGTTGAACGAAGTATCGCTCGCCGTCGCCTTAACGATCTTGTCGGTTGCAGCCATGCTGGAAATCGCGGTGTCAAGCGTCAGCGTGGCGTTATCGCCGGAGTTGCTGATCGCCGTGATCGACGCACGACCCAGAACCGCGTTGGACGAAGATGTGTCCAGTACGGCAATGTAGTCACCGACCGACAGAAGGTGAGAACCCTGACCCGCAGACGCAACAGCGTAAGGCGAATCAACGATAATCTCAGTCGTGCTGTTAACCGTACCAATAAGGGCAACAACACCGTCTGCCTTGTTATGCAGAGCTTGCTGCATAAGGAGCGAAGAAGCGTCCTTGATCTCTTCCATCGTCTTCTTGGCGATGGTCGTGAACGCAGCGTCCTTGCTCTGAGTTCCTACGAAAGCGAGGCCGTCGATCTGGCGGGTCGTGTACGCACGAACAACACCAGCGTTGGCCTGTACTTCAGTAGCGGTGGTGTCCGGCGGGAAATAGCCGGACTGTGAAAACGTGGCCCCAGCAGGACGACCCGTAACAACATCGAAGAAGACGTTGTTACCGCCCCAGCGCATATTGCGCGGACCACCGGCCTTGCCAGACTCAAGCTGGGCAAGGAGCGGAGTAACGAGGTTCTGCACCTTCTCGCGGAACTGCGAATAGACGTTCTTGAGAAGGCCAGTAAGCTCGGTATCCGTAATTACGGTAGGAGCAGGCATTTTACTAACCTATATGTGTGAAAGTACTGAATCCAATGCGCTATCCAGCGCATCATCCAACGTAGCCGCCTGACGTTGCTTTTTCGGGGAGCTTGCTTTGCCTGCCCTACCAATCGGCTTGGTCTTTTGGCCCACGAGGCGTTTTGCTTTTTGAGCCTCAACACGGGCTTTTTCCAGTTTCTCTAAGGCGGTTTTTGTTTCAACCGTACTCGGAGAGTCTGATCGCTGTTCGTGTTTTAGTTTTGCCCAATAAGCAAGTTCCTCAACAACGTATTGCCGGACATCATCAAACTTATCAGATGGAATATATGGCTGCCCATTGGGGGCCAATTCCATGTAGGCTTGGATGCCAAGAACACATCGCTCTGCCAGCTCATCAGAAGAAACAGTAGGCAGTGCATCGGACAACATACCGATGGCTGGCTCTAATTCTGCTTCCCAGAACTGGTTTCCTTCATTGTTAATCTGTTGCATCTGCTGAGACACTTGCAGGTCGCGAACCCTTTGCTCGGCTCGCTCTGCACGTAACTCAGGAGAGTTTTCACGCTCGTATGCTTCACGAGCATTGTAATAGTAATCGTCTTCTTGCAAAAGCCTTACAAGCTGATCTTCTCGTTCCGCTAGTCTTTGCGCCATCTCATCACGTTCAGAAATGGCCGACTGAGCTTCGGCTTCTACTTGTTTGTTGCGCTCATCTCTATCGTGATTAGCAACACCCCACTGCGCGAGCTTAACGACCTTATCAAGACGGTCTTTTCTTACCTGACCTCCGGCCTTGTATTCAATCGTCAGGTCTGGAACCTCTAGCTCGCCCTCTTGATCAAAGAGGGCAAAACTTGCTTCCATGTCGCCTTCTAGCACTGGGACAGCGGCATAGCCGTCGGGAACATCAGCCTCTTCAGCCTCTGGTTCCGCGTCCTCTTCTGCTACCTGTTCCGAATCATCTAGGGCGATTTCATCGGAATCAACTGACTCGACTTCATCAGAAGCAGCTTCAACTTCTTCGGTATCCGTTTCTACCTCTACAGGTTCAGCTTCTACCGATTCGGTAATAGCCTCCTGCTCAGTCAAAACAGAGCCGACAGCTTCGTTGATTGCTTCACTAATGTCCATCAAGTTCCTCTATTGTTGGAGAGATAAGATATCCGCTTGCCTTGCTGCTGTTTCAGCTTCCGGTAGGCCCATAGCCTGTTGCTGCATTATGGATGCTCCACCGATAGGTGGATTGCTAGTCGGCAATGGTATTGATGAAGGCGGGGCTTGCTCCTGCTGCGGTGCCCCCGGTGCTCCGGGTGCTCCCTGCTGAATAGCTTCAGGGGGAACCATCGCGCCCTGCTTTTGGGCAGCTTGGTTAGCAAGATCAACCCAACGCTGCTGTGCAATCTGCAACACCTGTGGGTCCAAGTCGTCTTGCAACAAAATCTCTCTTTCTAGTACATCTTGATGGATGGCTTCGTTGTCCTGCCATCGCATTTCTGGGACCATATCACCAGTCCTAATGGCGTCAGCAATACGCTTCGCCCTAGCTTCTTGGTCCTCGTCAGGTGTAGCCATGTCACGGGCAATGGCAAACATCTGCCTGCGACGATATTCCTTGATGTCGATAACGCCGGTTTGCAACCAGTTATCCAGCAAGTAGAGCCGGAAAGCCATCGGCATTGGCATCATGGTAGCAGGCTCAACCTTGACATCGCTTTGTCCGTCGAGGTCAGTAGAAGACACTGCCCTTGCAAGGTCTGGCCTACCCTTGCCCACTGTGCCAAGGGCACGGGGCACATCATAGCCCCAAGCCATACCGGCCATTGAAATCTTTGCCCAATCAGTATAGGCACTCGCCAGTGCGCCAACGGCAGGCGAAAAGACTCGCTCTAACTGCTCACGAGAAGCAATGATCGCTCGGCCCGACTCTCCTGTAACCTGACCACGGGATACAGAGTTCCAGCCACTAGCATCTTCAAACGCTGTTTTTTCTAAACCAAGAGCTTCTTTGACATCGCCACCTACGCTAAACCCGTTAACAGGCACGATGCTCTCGTTTAGCGATCCCGCTCCTCGCACTTCAATCATTGAGGTAACGCCACCAAGGAATGTTTCCGTAGCAATAGCGTTGGGCCTTGTAAGGAATCGCCCACCAGCGTTGACGCGAATGTTTTCTACCCACTTGCTAAGAAGTGCGTTAACTCGCATCTGGTGGTCTAGCCACTGCTCCATGACAGGGCGAGGGAAATAGCTCGGATCGCTAGAACCATCGCGAATGGCAACTACAGGAATGGTGTTCCACAGCAGTGGTGCTGGGCCAAATACCACCTCGTCCCCAACAATAATTACCTGCAAGCCATCTGGCAGGACATCGGGATGAGGTTGTAGGTAGACAGTGAATCGCTCAGTAACATCCTCGTCCCTGAGACGCTGGCCCTCACCAATCGTTGTTTGGGACAGCACCCACGATC
>Ga0080013_1004622_pt1 | contig 13418 bp, 18 predicted proteins | sample ETNvirenome_6_85_FD_69236 | JGI IMG/M metagenome (GOLD analysis project Ga0080013, IMG submission 69236) | Marine viral communities from the Pacific Ocean - ETNP_6_85 (SPADES assembly) (version 2) | ecosystem: Environmental > Aquatic > Marine > Oceanic | place: Pacific Ocean | collected 2013-06-19 | reverse complement strand
AGACTGATAATCATTCTCAACTGTAACTTTTACAATGTCCACGATATAACTTTTACAATGTCCACGATATAACTTTTACAATGTCCACGATATAACTTTTACAATGTCCACGAAATCTATATAAAATATTTATAAAAGTGTGATATACTTCTGGCCCTGTTCATGGTTTGTTCTCTTTATAAAATCTCTATAACATCTATATAAAATCTACATAATGAGATAATATATTAAAACTATGAGAAAAACTTTAACAGGTGACCGAATTAGATATATAGTTAAATATGTAATAGGAGCTGATAAAAGTTTTAAATATAAAACTAGTAGAAGGTAATGACATGATTAAACTAAAACCAATAAAGCATAATCAAAATGTTATAACTGTTCCGAATGGTTCACAAATACTATTCAGTTATGAAACACCTGTGGCTATTATCTCAGCTAATGGCTACAATTTTATAACTGAACAATTCCACTCAGTAACTACAAGCAGACATATTAATAGATTTATGCAAAGTCTTGAATATAAAAAGGTTAGTCAAAGTAGTTTAGATAATTATAAGATTTTCTAATTTATATTTAAAATAATTAAAAAGACTTGTAAGAGATACTCTACAAGTCTTTTTTTTTATTTAAAATTTTCCAGGGGCAGCAATTACCACATAAAAAAAACCTTCCCGAATATCTCTAGGAAGGTTTTCTTTGTTTAGGGGTTAGCTAACCTCTATTGTGCTTGGCGAATTTTTGGTATGAATCTACCTGTGTCAATATCTCTATTAACTAAAAGATATTGTTGGTGATTTGACCATGTTCCGATTCTGCCGTATCGGTTGGTTTTTCGCTGAAAGCAAGTGCGACTAGGTGCGTAATATTCAGCATTAAAAAATCTACCAAAACTAAAGAAGTTTTTAAACATTTTCTATTTTCCTTTCCGATTTTAGTTATCAATCTATATAGGTTATATCCTATAATTTTTTCTTATGATTAATACTTGCATATCATTATGAATATAAAATATATAAGTTATGGATTTTTTATGTAGATTTATTTTTTTATTTTGGGGAAATAGATTGATTGCAAATGCGACTCATTCGCAGCTAAATAGTCTTGGGGAATTTTGGTATATCTTAATTGAGATTGAGAATCATTCTCAACTGAGTTTTTAATTACAGGAAAAGTTTTAGGGGGAGGGGAAAAATTTTCTAGGGTCCCTCATATATATACCCCACCCCCACGTAAAGAGCAAAATTACAAAATATGGATTAATAATGATATATAAATGATCATGTAAGGAAACATTAAAGGATTATCTGAGCTATCTTTATAAAGATCTTTAAAAGAGTATAAAAGAATAATTATTAATTATAGTCTTTACCCTCTCTTCAAGAGTTAAAATAACATGGATCTTTAAATTATGCAAATACTTTTACTTGTCTTCCCAGAGAATATCTGTTATTATCTACACATGGCTAGAGAACCTGTAAATGATTATGGATTAACTATCAAGCAACAGAAGTTTGCTGAGGCATATGTGGCAACCAATGATGCCAAGCAATCTCTTCTGAATGCTGGTTATGCTCCTGTGCATCGTACTGATACAGGAGAACTTGATGCCAGTAAGACTGTAAAGAGAGCACACCAATACTTGTCTAATCCTAAAATACGTGCTTATATAGAAACTCTCAGGGAAGAAGTTGTGGAGAAAGTTTCTTGGGACGCACAGAAAGTAATGGACAAGGTATATCAAACATATATGAGAGCTACTGATGCAGAGGATTACACCAATGCCAACAGATCAATGGAGCTTATTGCAAAACATCTAGGAATGTTTATAGATAAAAAGGAAATCAAGCAAGAGATTTCTGGGATTAACGAAGATGATGAGCAGGATATACACAAACTTGCTGAAGTTATAGGATTAAAGGTTGTAAAGAATGGTGGACAAGGACAAGTTAACTGAGAGTTTTATCGTAGCAGATGTCCTATCTTCTATGGAGCATTTAGCTAAATCAGCATTAATAAAGAATGATGAGGAAGATCTATACAGAACAAATCTTCTTATAGCATTTGAACATATGAGCCATCTCTATAGAAATATGGGAACTAAGAAGAATGTTAGCAAACTCCATTAGTAAAAAAGAAGCAATTAAAGAGTTATATGGACGAGCACTACATGCATCTCGTGGAAGTTTTTTCTCTTATGTACAATTCATGGCTCCAACTTTAGTTGATCAGTTTAAAGTTGGCAAGCATATTAAAGTTATTTCCGATAAACTACAAGAGATAGTTGATTCAGAAGAACCTAAACGACTTATGGTCTTTCTACCACCCAGATCTAGTAAATCATTACTCTGTTCACAGCTCTTTCCCAGTTGGTATATAGGACGTAACCCCAATCATCAGATCATGTCTATCTCTCATAGTGACCAACTTGCCAGTGACTTTGGTAGAACTGTCAGGGATATCTTGAAACAGGATCTTTATCAGCAAATTTTTCCGGGGGTTAATCTCAGACAAGACGTAAGAGCAGCTGGTAAATGGAAAACTAAACAGAATGGTACATACTTTGCTGCAGGTGTTAGATCACAGGTGGCTGGACGTGGTGCACACATAGCCCTTATAGATGATGCCATGTCCGAAGAAGATGCATTCTCAGAAACAGGACGTAAGTATATAAAGGATTGGTATCCTGCTGGTCTCAGAACTCGTCTGATGCCTAATGGTTCTATTGTTATTATTAATACACGATATCATGAAGATGATCTATGTGGATGGTTATTAAATAATCAAACAGAAGAAACTATATCTTGGGAAGTTCTTTCTATTCCTGCATGGCTGGATGAAGAATCTTCTAAACTTTTAAACTTACCAGTTGGTTCCAGTTATTTTCCTGAATGGAAACCTGAAAAAGTTCTCAGGATGGATGAAGCAGAGATCAGAGCTAATAATGGTGCTAAGTATTGGAATGCCTTGTATATGCAGAATCCTACCCCTGATGAAGGTGGTGCTATTAAATCAACATGGTTTAAAACATGGGAAGAAGATGATGCTCCCACCTGTAATATGATTATACAAACATATGATACAGCATTCTCCACCAAGAGCACAGCAGATTATAGTGTGATACAAACATGGGGTATCTTTGATTGTCCTGTGGAAGATCATCAAGGGAGAGAGTATTATGCACCTTCCCTGATATTATTAGGAAATACCAGAGATAGATTTGAATATCCTGAACTCAGAAGAGTAGCTCAAGAATTATATGATGAATGGAAACCAGAAGTCTGTATCGTGGAAAAGAAAGCTTCAGGACAGTCTCTAATCCAAGATATGCGTAGAGCTGGACTTCCAGTGTTGGATTACTTGCCAGATCGTGATAAACTCTCTAGAGTACATGCTGCTACTCCTATAATGGAGGCAGGACGATTGTGGATACCACGTTTTAAAGATTGGGCAGAAGACTTGTACGCAGAAGCTATACAGTTTCCATATGGGAAAAACGATGACCAAGTGGATGCAATGGCTATGGCTATACATTATCTAAAGGATTCATGGCATCTTACGCATCCTGAAGATCCTGAATATGAGTCTAAACCAATCGAAACAAAAAGATACTGGAGTTTTAACTAATGGATTTTTCTGGATTAGTAGGTTTATGGAATAGATTGGGTTTTGGTCCTCAAGAAACAGTAGTAGAAGAAAAAGAAGCTATAATAACTCCTGATAGTGTAGTTGAAAAAATTGCAGTAGAAGATTATACTCCTTCTATAACTGATAGAGTATTTTCTCGTGCACAAGGAAGAAAAGACTTTGCAAATATAGACATGCAAGGAGAAGATTCACTTGCTAATTTAAACTGGATGGCTGATACTATAGGACAAATCGAAAGTGATAGTAATCCTAAGGCTGAGTATGAAGGTCCAGAATCTTCTGCTAAAGGAGAATGGCAATGGTTAACTAATCCTAAAGAAGGACAACCAGCTTTTATAACAGGAATAAACAGAGCTATAAATAATTATGAGGATTCAGGACATGAACCCCCTTCTTGGTTATATGAAGCAAAGAAACATGGTAATCCTACATTACTAACTAGAGAGCAACAAAAACAAATATTCTTTGCTGATATTTTTGAAAGAACAGGATCTGATGCGTTAATTAAAAGAATTATAGAGAATAAAGATATAGATGCTCTTAAAGAACTATACTTAGATAAGTGGCATACTAATCCTGATAAAGCTACTATTGATAGAGTAAATAGAATTTTAGGCAAAGCAACTGGTGGTATGGTAATGCGTAATCCATATAATAATTATAACGAGCAAAGGGCAATATAATGGCTGATGGGTTACGTTCACTTAAATATGGTATAGGTGATCAAACAACTTCAAATCTAACAAAACAGGATTTGAAGAACATAGGATTATTTTCAGCACAAATGCTTCCCGGTTCTGATATAGCTAGAGAAGTTGGAGCATCAGATTTAGAACCAACTATCTCAGAAGATATAAAAAATAAAAGATACATGGATGCATTATTAAAAGGTATTAGTACTGCAGGAGATATTGGTACAGGCACAGGTGCTGTAATGATGGGTACAGGAGCTGGTGCACCTCTAGGAGCAGCAGTAATAGGTGCAAGTCAATTAGCTAAGTTAGCTGCTAAAGCTGCAAGAAAAGCTAAAGTACCAGATAATCTATCTATTAAAATTTCAAATAGTGATAGATGGGATAATGCCTTTCAACGTACATATGGACAAGGTAAAGTAGAAAGTGCGTATAAAAAAAGAATAAAACAAATAGAGAAAGCTAATAAAGATGGAAAAAAAATAAATGATTATGAATTAAAACTTCCAGACTCAGAAACAGTATTAGTAGAAAATGTAGATTTAAATCCAAAACTATTAAACAATGTACAAGGTGTACGTGGAGAACATATATTTAGAGATTCAGGAGTAAAATTAGAAAGATTAGAAAAAAATATTAAAAAAGAAGGTTACAAACAAAAAGATTCTATACAAATTTATGTTAGAGAAGATGGAATACCTTTTATAAATGAAGGAAACCATAGAGTTGCAGAAGCTATAAAAAATAATCGACCAATAATAAATGCACGTATTCATTATAAAGGGGGATCAGAAAAAATTGAAGGACCTTTAAATCCTTTTAAGATTTTACCTGAAGAAAAAGCTACAGATATTAGTACATCTTTAAATATTTCTGCAGAAGATTTACCTGCTTATAATAAATTTAAAAATTATTTAAATACTTTACAAAATAAAATTCAATCATTATTAAAAAAAAATAAATTAATTGAAAAAAACCAAGGGGGTATGGTAATGCGTAACCCCTATAATAATTATAATAAACAGAGGATAATATAATGGCTGTAGAAAGAAATCCTTTCGAAGGTAGTAAACAAGCAGTAGAGTTAGACGAACTTGAAGAAAAAGTAGAAGCTGTTACTGCTCCAGATGGTATTGAAATAGAAATAGAAGGTGAAGAAGAGATAGAAGTAATACCAACAGAAAGCGAACATTATGCTAATCTTGTTTCCGAATGTGATGAAGAGAAATTAAAAGAAATTGCCAGTGAAGTTATAGAAGGATTTAATACGGATAAAGATTCCAGAGAAGAATGGGAAGAAACATTTGAGAGAGGTTTTGATCTTCTTGGTTTAAAACTCCAAGAGACGAATGAACCTTTTGAAGGAGCATGTACTGCAGTTCACCCCCTCTTGATTGAGTCAGCTGTTAAGTTTCAATCCAAGGCATCACAAGAACTCTTTCCTTCAGGAGGTCCAGTTAAAGCACAGATCTTAGGTAAGGTTACACCAGAACGTGAGCTACAAGCACAACGTGTTAAACAGTTTATGAATTATCAGTTAACTGATCAAATGCCAGAATACTTTGATGAGTTTGAAAGAATGCTTTTTCACTTACCTCTAGTAGGTTCAGCATTTAAAAAGATTTATTATGATATGTCCTTGGAACGTCCTGTATCAGAATTTATACCAGTAGATCAATTCTATGTGTCTTATTATGCAACAGATCTCAGAAGAGCTGATCGTTATACACATCTTATCTATAGATCACCCAATGATATGCGTAGAGATATAGCAAGTGGTATGTATGCTGATGTAGATCTACCTAAAGCTAGTACACCAAATCAAACAACTATGGGATCTAAGATAGATGAGATTATGGGATTTACACAAGTAGATTCCACTGATCCTCAATATACCTTATTAGAACAACATTGTTATTTAAATCTTGATGATAATGAAGATGCAGTAGCACTACCTTATGTTGTAACTGTAGAACAAGAGTCCAGACAAGTACTATGTATTCGTAGAAATTATGATGAGAATGATCCTAAGTTTCAAAAGAAATTACATTTTACCCATTATAAATATGTACCCGGATTCGGATTCTATGGGTTAGGACTTATACATTTCCTTGGTAATCTTACTATGACAGCAACAACTGCCATGCGTTCCTTAGTGGATGCTGGACAGTTTGCTAATCTTCCGGGTGGGTTTAAAGCTAGAGGAGTACGTATGGTTGGAGATAATGCTCCAGTAGCTCCGGGTGAATTTAAAGAAGTAGAAGCTACAGGTATAGATCTTTCAAAAGCTATTATACCTTTACCTTATAAAGAACCATCACAAACTCTTATGGCTATGTTAAATTTTGTTGTAGGTGCTGGACAGAAATTTGCTGATTCTACTGAACAAGTAATTTCTGAATCTACTAACTATGGACCTGTAGGAACAACTATGGCTCTCTTAGAAGCATCATCCAGATTCTTTACAGCTATTCATAAACGATTACATAAATCACAGAGAGATGAGTTTCAATTATTAGCACAAATTAATTATGATTTCTTACCAGAAAATTATCCTTATGAAGTAATAGGTGGAGATCAATCGGTAATGAAAATGGATTTTGATGGACGTATAGATGTTGCTCCTGTATCTGATCCTAATATTCCAAGTAGTGCACACAGAGCAGCATTAAGTCAAATGGCTTTGTCCTTGGCACAGCAAACTCCTCCGGGTATGTTTAACATGAGAGCATTGTATCATGAAGTTCTTTCAGCATCGAACTTTCCAAATCTAGAACAGGTACTACCACCAGAACCTCAACCAGAACCAAGAGATCCAATGGGTGATATATTAGCTATTTCTCAAAGTTTACCAATTAAAGCATTTCCGGGTCAGAATCATCAAGCTCATATCACATTTAAAACTGCTTTCTTACAAGATCCTTTATTAGGTAAAAATCCTTTAATGAAAATGGGTGTACCTATTCTAGAAGCGAATATACGTGAACATATACTTTTACAATACCAAGAACAACTAGGTGGTATAGTACAAGAAAGTGGTGTAGCAAATGATCCACAAACTATGGAAATGGTAATGGCTCAAGCAGCTGAACAAATTGCTCAGGCAAATGCTAACCAAGCAGCAGCAATGTCACCTGAACAACAGATGTTAATGAATGAACAGCAAAGAATAGAACTTGACGAACAAAAAGCAAATGTTGAAGCAGTAAAAGATGTATCAGAACTTGCTATTAGAAATCGTGAAGTAGATCTTAAAGAAGATGAACTTGCTGTTAAAGCTATGACAGAAGCTGGTAAGCTTGCTCTGAAAGATAAAGAGGGAGCAGCTAAGAGTATGGAACTTGCAGCTCGTATAGCTCTTGATGCAGAGAAACTCGATTCGAGTATTGATGAACGTCAAGCTAATAAAGCTATTGATACATTCCTTAAAGTAGCAGAAGGGGAAGCTAAAAGTGCCACTAAAAAAAGGAAAAAGTAAACAAGTAATTTCCAGCAACATTAAAGAGTTAAAACGTGCAGGGTATAAAGGGAAACAAGCTATTGCCATTGCACTTGATAACGCCAGACGGAGCAGAAGGAAAAAGGTTTAAATGGATTTTATGACAGAAATTAAGGATTCTTTCAAGGAAGAGAAAGAACGCCTAAAAGAAATGCTTGCATCAGGATCAATAGAGGACTATAACCATTATAGACAGATAGTTGGTTCTCTTAGTGGAATTGAATGGTGTCAAGAAAAATTAGTTAATACATATAATAAAAGGATGGAATCAGATGAGTAAAATGTTTTGGATAGCAATTATAATAGTTGCTGGAATAATAATCGGTGGATCTATTTTTATGAAATCTTCTACCGAAGTTGAAGCTAATGATGAAACAATAAGAAGTACTTTACCGGGATGGTCTGCTGGATATAGATACTGGTATGACATGGATGAAAGTGATAAATCTAAATTAAGATTATTTGGTAAGTATAAACAAAAAGATGGAGATGCATTTAAAATTGGATGGGACAGACAAGTTGGTAAAGATTTAAATCAGTTTGAAATGAACTCTGATGATGATGGTATTATCTTCTTTGAACAGGAGTTTAAATTTTAATGAAAATATTTTTATTTTTAACTATGTTATATATTGTAAGTGCATGTGCCTTAGAATCTAATACACCTATAACTGCTATTCCAGAAGAAGTAGTACCAGAAGAAGTAGTATCAGAAGAAGTAGTGGTTATTAAAGAAACTAAAGCTTGTTCTCAAGAGGGAACATGTAAGTAATGCCTGAAATCTTTTATGTCGCAACACTCCTTATATGTTTTCATGGGGAGTGTACGCAATTTGAAAGTGCACCTTATGCGAAGAATATAAGTGCAGATCATTGTCAAAAGATGTTGGTACATACCTTTCAAACTCAAGTAGGTCCATACTATGATGCTATTATTGATTTTGAAAAAGATAATCCTGAAGATGTAAAGATTACGTATGCTGGTTGTGATACTACACAACGTAGACCAGATACAGATAATGATTGGAAAATTACCCCTAATGTAGATCCTGATTTATTAATACCTGATCAAAATGATTTACGTTGGCAACAAGAACAAGGAAATGATATATAATGATGAATCCACAGTTAGGAAAAGGAATGACAAACGATACATGGATAACTGAAGGAGATATTGATGATCCAAAAGAACTACCACACATTCCCGGTTTCCATTTATTAATTAGACCAGTTTCGGTTAAAGAAAAATCTAAAGGTGGAATTATTATTCCTGATAAACTTAAAGATGATATTGCTTATCTTACTACAGTAGGACGTGTTCTTAAAGTAGGAGATCTGGCATATGGTGATATGGATAAGTTTCCAAAAGGAGCTTGGTGTAAAGAAGGTGACTTCGTTTGTTATGGAAAATTAACTGGTACGAAGTTTGTTTATCAAGGAATTAAAATGCTTTTAATATTTGATGATCAGGTACTTATGACTGTAAAAGATCCTACAATTTTAGATACGACTATTAATCTAGTTGCTTAGATAGTATTTATATGTTATAAAGTATAACAAGCGTTAAGTCTTAGTTGTCGCAAACTATGGAGGTAGAAATGGCAAAAGAAGAGGAAGCAGTTTTTGAAGAAGTAGAAATAGATACTTCTAAGAAAAAACCAGAAAAAGAAAAAGTTGACTATGAAGTCGAAGAAGAAGTTAAAGTTGAAGAATCAGTAAAAGAATCTGAACCTGAAGCTGAAACTGAACCTGCTCCAAAAGAAACTAAAGAAGAAAAAGAAATAAGATTAGAAGAGTTAGGCAAAGAAGCACAGAAACGTATTAATGAGTTAACTCGTAGACGTAAAGAAGCTGAAGAAGCTTTAGCAAGAAAAAATGCAGAAACTGCTAAACTCGAACAAAGATTAACTGAGTTTACAAAAGGTAATATAGAATTACGTGAAGGTTCTATAAATACTAATGAAAAGATTTTAACTCAGCAACTTGAAATGGCAAAGCAAAGTTACTTAGATGCCTATGATAGTGGTAACAAAGAACAGATGCTTAAAGCTCAAGAAGTTATGTCAAAAGCACAAGTTGATTTGAGTAAAGTGAGTGATAATAAAAGTGCTCTGGAAAAAGTTAAAAAAGAAATTGATACTGCTCCAAAGCAACCTACTACACAGGAACAAACACAGCCAACACAGGAATTTGATCCAAGAGCTGTAGAGTGGAGTAGGAAAAAAGAGAATACATGGTTTGGATCTGATCAAATAATGACTGCTTCAGCATTAGCTATTGATATGCAACTGAAGCAAGAAGGATATGATCCAAGTTCAAATGAGTTTTATGAGGAAGTTGACAAGCGTATGCAAGAAAACTTTCCACATAAATTCGGAGAGAGTCAGCCGAAAAAGAAGACTCCTCAAGTTGTGGCAGGACAATCACGAAGCCAGCCCAAGTCCAAGTCGAAAGTTAAGTTAACTCAAGATGATGTTAAGTTAGCCCAGAAATGGAAAATACCACTTGAGAAGTATGCAGCTGAGAAGATCAAAGCAGAATCTTCTAGTGAATATACAACCATAGATCGTGGGTAGGAGGGTGTTATGAAAACTAAATTAAAATCACGTAGTGCAGAAACACGAGAAGAACAAACAAAGGAATATGAATTCAAAGAACCTAATTGGTTAGATATTCCAGATTCAGTCGTTGAGCGTTTAAAAAACCAAGGAATGGTTTTGCGTTGGATACGTATCTCTTTAAAAGGTGAAGACGACTATAAGAATGTGGGAGCTAAACAACAACAGGGCTGGGTATTCATAGAACCTTCAGAAGTTCCTGAAATGTTAGCATCGTCTGTCGTGATGGACAATGGACGCTATGAGAACTGTGTTGTTAGAGGGGATGTCGCCCTAGCCAAGATGCCTCAAGGACAAGCAGATTCCAGAACTGGATATTATGAGAAAAAGAGTAGAGACATGGTAGAGGCTGTAAATCAGCAGTTAATGTCTCAAAATGATTCTCGAATGCCCATTTCAAATCAGAGTAAAAGTAGCGTGACAAAAGGTCGGCAACCTAAGTTCCAATCTTAGTCACATTTTATAACTAACCATAAGGGAGATTTTGGTATGTCTAGTACTAAATCGTTAAATGGTTTTACTCCTGCTCGTAAATGGGGAAGTGGTTCTAATTCTACTGGTACTAATCAGTATGATATTAAAACTGGCTGTGCTCCTAGCATTTTTACTGGCGATCTCGTTCATGTACAAGATGGGTACGTGAGCTTATTGTCAGCATTTGATGGTAGCGTTCCTACTATGGGTGTTTTCATGGGCTGTCGTTATGAAGCCGATGGTGAACCAAAGTGGTCTGGATACTGGCCCACTGGAACTTCTGCAACAAATGCAAGAGCATATGTCGTAGATGATCCGTTTGCCACGTTCTATCTACAAGCTGATGCATCTGTTACTCAAGGCGATATTATGCAATTAAACTTTGAAGTAACAAATACTGGGGGTAATACCTTTACTAAAAGATCTGATATGGGCATGGACGCAGCTAGTCGTGTAGCGACTGCAGCAGCTGTAGTTCGTCCTATCGGAATTAAAAAAGAACCGGGTAACGCTATTGGCGATGCTTATCCGATTGTTGAGGTGGAATTACTTCATCATCAACTCCGTATAACAACTACAACTTAGAATAAGGAAGGAATAACAAATGGCTATAAATAGAGCTAGTATTGCTAAGCAACTTGTTCCCGGACTTAATGCTATTTTTGGTATGGAGTACGGAGAAGTTGCCGATGAGTTAACACCTCTTTTTGAGACTGAAAACTCTGATCGTGCCTTTGAAGAAGAAGTTCTCTTCACAGGTTTTGGGTCTGCACCTGTAAAATATGAAGGTGCTGCCGTAACATATGACAACGCACAAGAGTCATACACAGCTCGTTACACAGCTGAAACTATTGCACTAGCATTCAGTGTTACTGAAGAAGCTATGGAGGATAATCTTTATGATACATTCTCTAAACTTCGTGCAAGAGGTTTAGCACGTGCAATGGGTAACACTAAACAGGTAAAGGGTGCTGATGTATTTAACAATTCATTCAACAGTTCTTATGCTGGTGGTGATGGTGTAGAACTATGTAGTGCAAGCCACCCAATCGTTGGTGGTGGTACACAAAGTAACCTTATAGGTTCTGGTGGTACTGTTGATTTGTCTGAAGCTGCTCTGGAAGCAGGACTTGTTTCAGTACAAACATGTAAAGACGACAGGAACATTTTGATCGGTTCCAATGCTGTTTCATTACACATTGCACCCGGAGAACAATTTGCTGCTGATCGTATTTTAAACAGTCCATATAGACCGGGTACTGCTGATAACGATATAAATGCTATTAATCATCAAGGATTAGTTCCTAATGGTTATTTTGTAAATAAGAGATTCTCCGATGCAGATCGTTGGTTCTTGAAAACAGATGTTCCAAACGGAGCAAAGCATTTTGTGAGAGCACCTTTGTCAACTAAAATGGAGCCTGATTTCGATACAGGCAACCTACGTTATAAAGCTAGAGAAAGATATTCTTTCGGCTGGTCTGATTGGCGTGGCTATTTTGGTTCCACAGGAGCTGGATAACTAATAAATTAGGGGAGTAGTTTTAGGATTATTCCCCTTTTACTAATTACTTCTGACAGCGAAAGCTGACAGTAGCCAAGACAGGAGGAAAACATGGCTAACACAACTTTTAATGGTTCCGTTAGATCTGAAAATGGGTTTAAACAAATAACCTTGGATGCAGCTGGAGCCGCAACTGATAATTTCACTGTAGATTCTAGTGGTAATGTATCTGGTACTGGTACTTTAAAACTTACTGGTCAAGCAAATATTCGTACAGCAGTAGATAACTCTACTTTTAATACTGGAAGTGCTGTTACAGATACTTTAACTGCAGCACAAAGTGGAACTATCTTTAATATAGATGGTACTGGTGATATTGTAGTTAATATGCCAGCACTTAGTACAGGTAATGTAGGACTTTGGTATGAATTTATTGTAACTACTGCAGTTGGTGGTGGTAAAACAGTGACATTCGTTTTACCGGGATCAGCAGTTTCTAATTTTTATGGTGCAATATCACTTATGGGTGGTACTGCAGCTAATCCTGCTAGTGATGTTGCAGGTGATACTTTAAGTTTACCTAACTCAACAGTTGTTAATTCAAGAGTTAGACTTACTTGTATAGTTGATGATGGTACTAATTCCACATGGAAAGCTGAAACACTATCTTCACCAATAGCAACTATTGCGTAGACTTTGATAAGTAGTTAGCATAGTTTATAATTGAGGGAGGGTAAAAGCTCCCTCATAATAGGAGATTAAAATGTCAACAAACATTAAAGTAGCTCAGGTAGAAGGTGGAGCAGGAGGAGATGGTATCTTTGTAGGTATTACTACAAGTGCCACACTTTCAGATTCACGTATTAGAGCTTATGGTTATGCATGTAGTGCTGTATGTTCAATAATAATTGCAGATCAAGATGGTCCTCAAATAAAACAACCAGTTCTTGCAGCAAATACTGTAGATACAATATACATGACTGA
>Ga0080013_1004621_pt1 | contig 13420 bp, 19 predicted proteins | sample ETNvirenome_6_85_FD_69236 | JGI IMG/M metagenome (GOLD analysis project Ga0080013, IMG submission 69236) | Marine viral communities from the Pacific Ocean - ETNP_6_85 (SPADES assembly) (version 2) | ecosystem: Environmental > Aquatic > Marine > Oceanic | place: Pacific Ocean | collected 2013-06-19 | reverse complement strand
ACAGGAATACCCAAATATTCTTTAAATATTTTCTGCTCGTCGCCGCGGCGAGTGCCGTGGCATATTCCAAACGTTAAACTTACAATATGTTTTTTAATGTACTCTGATATTTTTGCCAGCCTCCGGAGAGGTGGGCCCGGGTGTTGAAGTTTTAAAATATTAAGTTCTGTTTGATTTTCAACATAAGAGCTATAATCGAATTTTTCATTCTTATCTAAATAATTATTAATATGTAAATTAAATTCTTTAGGATCGATGTTCTTATATTTGTCTTTTATACTATCCATTTAAATTTTAACTCTTGGTATTTCTTTATATAGCGAACTTTGTTTCGAAGAAATTTCTAATTCAATATCTTTTGACTTCAGCCAGTTGAAAAGATCCTCAGATGCTTTGCAGGTTATTGATATTTCCCAAGGCAAGATATCTCCTTTGCTTGAAAACTTTTGATTTGAATCGTAGAAATGCTCATATTGTTTCTCGTCATTGGGATCAGCACTTGATAAATCCCATCCGAGTGCAACAATCTTTTTAACTCCCAAGTGCGCGGCCATGTAAACAACGGTTTCATACATAATCCCAGGGCCGCAAGGACGCTCTATACTATTAGATATCATATACTTATCGAACTCTTTTGTCAAGCATAAAAATTCATTATTTATTTCTGTTCGAATTGGTATTTTAAAGAACACATCGTGTTTTTGAAATTTATGCCAACGAGAATGAAGAGGATAATTGCTACTTCCTATAATAATGGGCTCATTCTCATCGTATTTATAGTGCTCTGGGATAAAAGGGTTATCCGGAGCGGGAAGATTTGCACAATTAAAGAAGTGAAAGTCTGACAGGCCAGGAATATAGTCCTTTGCCTGCTTAACTGAGAACACTAACTTGTCTTTTAGCGTTTCTTCGAGGTATTCTGGAGTATATTCCTTCAAAGACGGGCCGCAATTTAAGATATAACAGGTCTCACCTTCATAAGAATTCTCTAAAATACTCATTTGCTCTTCGAGAGACGTAGCTTTTTTGATCTTTTTCTTAAGAAGCTTAGTCTTTTTCTTAATCTCGGGTTCATTTTCTGTCTTTTCAACATCTTTTAGGCTCTTGAGGGCTCCTAAAAACTTTTCTCCGACACTATATGGGTCATATCCGGACTCTAAAATATGCTTTTTGCCTGCCTTTCCCATTTCTTCTAGCTTTTTCGGGTCCGATTTCCACATTTCATACGCTTCTCTAAGCTTAGATCTGCCATCAGAAATACTAGTTTCGAACCATTTTGCCTCACAATCATAGGGAATTATGTTAAAAATACACGTATCCCATACTCCATCAACGAAAAAAGCAGCATTTTCATCGATATAGTCGACATGTCCGCCTTCCTTTGGCACAACAACAGGGTTCTCGTGCATTAGAGCTTCAGCTACAGGTAAACCAAACCCTTCGCCTCTAGTGAACAAAGCAAATACGCTAGCTTTCTTTTGAAGCCATGATATATTCTCGTTTGATAGAAAACCGGGGATTAAAACAATATTATTCGTTTTTGGCTTTTGGTTCATGGGTAATAATATGGAATCTCTGTAATACTTAATTTCATGCTGTATTGTTTCAGTTGTATGTGTCGGACTGCCGTGAGTTTTAATTAAAAGCACTGCGTCATCAACCCCATCAAATTCAGTAATAAATGATTGGATTAATCTATCAAACCCCTTTCTCTTAGTCCATTGGCTTATAGATAATACAACAAATTTATCATCTAGATTTACAGGAATTCTAAGATTCTTCTCATCGGTAGATAATTTCTCAATCAGATGTGGGACCGTCTTACAGGGTACTCCGGACTGCTCACTGAACACTCTAGTATTCCACTCACAGGGAGTCATAATCATATCCGGCTTAAAGTAACTGTAGTCTATAAGCCACTCTGGTGGTAGTTTATCTACTTCCCAAGCCACCAAATTAACATTGTATTTTGAATTATCTATTAACTTTTTGAGAGATGCAGTACAGCCAGGGGAGGCGTGAAACCTAACATCTGCAAAAGTTATAAGAGGAGGAGGCATATGCCATACAAAAGTATATTCTTCAGATATTGTCTCGTCTATATCTTCGTCATTGATGAATTCGTATTTCTCTAATAGAGTTATTTCATCTGAAGTTAATTTATCAGATTGCTTTACAACACTAGAATATAACTTTAGATTAAAGGAGTCTGGATGTTCTGATAAATATGCATCGAGAGATTTCAAATACCCGCGGGCAGCGACTCCATAGCCTGCAGAATCGCGAAATTGTCCACAATAGACTATATTCACTACAGCACCACTACTTCCTCTACGGCTTGTTGGCCTTCACAAGAATCAATAATACAATCTGTAAATTCGCTATATTTTTGTTCCTCTGTGAAATTCTCTAGAATCCATTTCTGTAATTTCTTAGCTTGTGACAAGAACCTTCCGTGGTCCTTATATACATCTTTTAAACAGTTTCTATAAGAGCTTTTTATCGGGTAACACCACATAGATTGCTTTTCCAATACACCATTCCATACCGCTTCCTCTTGAATGTGTCTAATTTCGTAATCTACATTCGCGAACATCCCCTTAATTTTAACCTTGCCTTTCTTATTCTCAACAGGCATATACAAGTAATCACACTGCCCGCTCCAGCCAGGAGCAATAACAGGAAGACCATTATAGGCAGCTTCAAAAATTGGTAATCCAAAGCCTTCTCCGTGAGTCAATGACAAATAAGCTTTAATCTTGGGATGTTTATATAATCCAGCTAGCTCCTCGTTTGACATGTCTCCATGCACCAAATAGATTTTACATTTACGATCCTCGTGCTCTTTCAGAACATTTTTCAACTTTGATACTGTTGCTTCACGGTCCATAACACAATTTTTCTTAAAGTTTGCTTTAATAACAAGGCCAACATCTTCAGAGTCTCTGAACTCGTCTACAAACCATTGAACAGTTTTCTTTAGGTTTTTTCTAGGGCCCCACTGAGCTACTGTTAAAAAGTTGAAATCAGTAGTCAAACCTAAATCTAGTTCTTCAGCTTCGTACTCTCTGACTGGATAACATACAGATGTTATATCGGTAGAAGTAAAACCTTCGATAGGATTTTTAATTGAAATGTCTTCTTGTTTCCTTCCCGTGCTTTCATCGTGGGCGGTTAAAGATGTGCTTTCATAGGTTTGCTTTGAATGATCGGATACCACTATAATGTGATCCATTAGCCACCCCTTTTGTACCCACTGTGGCGAGACCATAGTAGTTTCAATACCAGCAGTATAACCAATGTTTATTGGGGCTATTTTTTCAAATTCGTTTGGTATAGTTATTTGTAAGGATACATCATAACCTCCACCATTCTGATGGTGGAAAATTGTTTTCTTTAAAAGATTGTCTATCCATCTCTTTTCTTCTGTATCTTCAGCTACATGGCCGGTCTGACCCCAAGCAAGATTAATCAAAAAGATATCAAATATATCCTGTTTTTGTTTTAAAGCTCTAAGAGCAAATCTAGTCTGTTCTCCATAACCAGAGCGGGACATTGCAGGCCCTTTTACTAAAATCTTTTTTTTCATCATTTAACCTCTAATGATTTCCAGGATTTATAATTCTTTCTAGTATCCCAAGAACCAAACTCTTCATGAATTTCTAGCATAAAATTAATCCAGTTTTCTTTAAACTCTTCAAAGCTGAAATTGTTGTCGACATGAGCGCGGCCTTTTTTACCAAGCTCTTCGCGCTCTTCTGTGGACATATTGAAAATTTTCTTTAGGGCCGCAATAAAATCTTCTTTACAAACCCTATCTTCATAAATCCATGGTACACCTTGGGAGCCTATAACAGCTTTTGAAGAAGGCTCTATACCAACACCAAACCACTCCTCACCATCTGTGACCTGAAATTGTAGACCCCCTGTCATATTTACTATGACTGGAGTTTCGCAACTTAAGGATTCTAATGTGGCTAATCCAAAGCCTTCTGCGTCTGATATATTGATAGTACAATCAGCGGCATTGTATAGAAGAGACAGTATCTTGCTAGATACTTTATCTGTCGATAATATTAATTGGCCGTCATTTAACCCCAAGTGGTCCGACATTATTTCTAAATCTTGGCCGTGAACATCTTTAGGATCAGTGTGCATAATTAAACTAGCTTTATCATGTCCCACTTCATCTAGAAACTCTTTAAACCACCACAAAACACTACCACTCATCTTTCGTCGAGCGTTCCTGTTATTCCAGAAAAATAAAACTCTATTCTCGTTTTTCCAGTCACATATTTTTTCCAATGCGTTTACTTTAAAGTCTTTTACAAGCTCATCAGGAAGCTTTTGATATTCTTCGTCCACTGCGTGAGGAATATGTTTACACATAACATCCGGAGCCACTTCTCTTACAATGTTATCAGTTACCTTAGAAATAGTTGCAATCGCATCATTCGATTCATAGTAAGGTTTGTTGAAGTAGGGGTATGGATAGTTGTCCCAAACATGGTAATATACTATAGGCATAAAAGCCCTAACTTCATTTTCAATTTCCCACAGCCAACCCCAGAATCTAGGATCGGTCATTATCCACATAATATCAGGCTTCTCGCCTTGTATTAGTGATCTGACCATATCCTGTGTTCCGTATCCATCTACGGGATATATTACAAGGTCATCGCCGAACTCTTCTGTGCGCACAGGCTCATAGCTATGGTGCTTAACTGCGCCGCCTAGGGCAATAACGCTGAACTTACCAGTCCTTATCAGGGCCTCAATTACATATCTAGTTTGTGTTCCAACGCCCGAAGGAGACATTGGGTGGTCACTTAAAACTAGAACCTTTATTTTCTCTTGACTCTCGTCTAAATTAAGTTCTATCATTTTTCCTCTTATTGACAGTGCTCCGTCTTCCAAAACTCACACATACCAAATGGAGTCTCACAAGAGCTTTTATTTTTAAGGTGTTTGCCTTCACTGATATTATGCAATGCTTTCTTCAATAAGTTAAGTGCATTTTGAGTTTTTCTTTCACCGCTGGTCACTCTGAAGATTTCAACATTGTCACTTTTTGCTGTTCTCTTTAAGAGAGCAAAGTATGTCTCAATGTTTTTAGGGTCTATCCCGTGCTTTTTAGCAAAGTAATATTTATAAAAAGTTAGCTGGTAAGTCGTCATAGCATCAGACTTCCTCTTTTGATTCCAGCCCCAGCTACAGGTCTTCCAATCTATAACATGGTATTTCCCATCTGTAGTTTTTACGACTAGATCAATATAACCTTTGAATTTAAATTCTTTTCCGTCAAACTCAGGTATTGGTTCGTATAACATCTCTTCAACAGAAGAAACTTCAAAATCTTTAAAATGCTCTTTTAGGGCGGGTATTGCCAGGGGAGCAAGAATTAGTCCCTGGTCTCTCATATCCGATACTGTTTTAGAAGTTATCTGGCTTTTAACATGTTCTGGTAATTTTTTAAGTTCTTCTAGAAAGACTTCTTTAAAATGGGAAGCCACGTCTAGGTCTTCATTCAATAAGCTCTGCTCACACACAGAGTGTATAGCTGTTCCAAAAGCAGTGTAGTGATTACCTTCAAAACCAGCTAGGCCGTCGATGTATGTTAATTTATGTTTATGTGGGCACTCGTTCCAAATTTTAAATTCTGAATATGAAATATGTTTTCGGGACACGAGTCCTCCATTTATGTTAGGTCAGTAGTCTTACGAGTTGAAGCTCTAGTTGTTCTAGGGCTGGCAGTAACCTTTTTTCTTGCTTTTGTCTGCTTAGGCACAGGCTTAGGCGCAGGCGTTACTAACTCATATCTATATATCTTACTATTTTCTGTCTCGTTTGTCAACACATTTTTAGTAAGAGTTTTAGAAATATTAAAACCTTTATCTTTTACCCAATTTTTTACTTCCTGGTTTGACCAAGAAACTGGCTTAACTTTAGACGGCTTCTTGGGCACCGTTACTACCACGTCTAGCTTATTATCGTTTTTAGTAGCCTCTATAATAATAGTATAATCTCTAGAGGTATCGTTAGCAATATTATGCTTAGTATCAATCACTTCCCATTTCATGTTTGTGTATCTCCCAATTGGTGAATTAAATAAACCTTGTCAAATAACTTTGGACTTATTTGTTTTAAATAGTTTCTATCTCCCAAATAAAAGTTTTCAAAGCCATTTGCGAAGTATTCTCGCAAAGAAGTTGCAGCATAAGGAGAATAAAATAGCCCAGATGTCAAAGTTGACATAAGCGGGTATCCTATCTCTTTATAAAAGAACTGATCAAGATCCGAAGAATAATCAGTTTGCTTGAAATCTTGTGCAGATGTATCGTGATCGTGACTATCGAGTATTCTTTGGAGTCTAATGCGTTTTCCTAAGAATTCACTTTCCATATTTTGATCTGCGTATATTTCTGCTGAATATACTTCTTCTAGCGAATGAGCTATTTCATGAATAATATCATCCAACATATCTTGCATATCGTCTTGAGCGTTAGTAATATATATTGCTCCGTCGCTATAGAGAGCATTAACTTCTTTAGTATTTAAAATATCAAATTGCCCTACGTAGATAATATCTATATTCTCCATAAAGTAGTTTGGTATTTTAGATTCTAGATTTCTCAAAAGCTCAGAAACATCGATATTGTCAGGCAACGGATCTTTAATAAATAATGTCGTATTGCCGGCTAAAAAATAATGTTCTGTCTTTTTGGAGGCAGATTCTTTTATATACTCTCTTAAGTTACTCATCTTCCGTTTCAGCTTCTGACATTGCCTTCTCGCTTTCTTCAACATCATTCATAGCCTGAAAATAACCTCTAATAAAGTTCTCTTCCGCTACAGCCACAAGAAAAGACGGAAATTCTTCCGCCATTGTTTCGACAATCATCTCCACAGTCACTTGATTATTCTCTGGTTGAGTTTTCTCACCTACATAATCAACTAGCCATTCCTTAAGTGGAGAGTCTTTTTCTACATTTTCGAGTAAATCGGTGTTTTCATTTTCGTTCATTCTTTAATTCCTTCTAGTAAAAATGAGAATTTTTTAATATTGATCGCTGCATATATGGTATATATAGATACTATCATACCAACAGTTGGCAAATGCTGTGATGTTTCTAAATGAAAGGCTAATAAATTCACCATAACTGGAAATGCAGCAATTATACACAACAGTGGTGCAACATTGATAAACAATAGGGCTCCGCACAATATACTAAGTATCATCAATATAGATTGAGATATTTCATATGTTCCAATGAATCCTAAAAAGTACCTTGCAGGAAGATCTAAAGTTTCTTGTGGCAAAAATTGTACAATATTGTTGTATCCTAAAATTACAAGTATTATTGCCAGGGCAACTCTAAAAACCCTAGGAATTGAAAAAGTTACATTCATTTTGTGATCACCTCTTTATTCAGTATAACATAAGATATAATACTATTATAGTATTTTTGCAGCTAGAGAAGCTACTTTTGATCTTTCGCCCTTCATTAACTGCATATGGCCGGCTAAGGAAGTGGTTTTAAACCTTTCTACTGCGTAAGATAAACCATTTGTTGTTTCGTCTAGATAAATACTGTCTATCTGTTCCACATCACCTGTCAAAATAATCTTTGTACCCTCGCCTACGCGCGTGACTATCGTTTTAAGCTCGTGAGTTGTTAAATTCTGAGCCTCGTCGATGATCATATAAGCATTTGGTATTGACCGGCCGCGGATATAGGATAGCGCTTCCATCTGGATAGTGCCATTGTCAAAATACATTTCTAGTGTAGTTTTGTTATCGCCCATTAGAAATTCTAGGTTATCTTGAATTGGCATAAGCCATGGGATCATTTTCTCTTCTAGGCTTCCGGGGAGGAATCCAATATCTCGGCCCATGGGCTGAATTGGTCTAGACACCACTAACTTCTTGTATGTGTTCTTCTCTAATACTTGTTCTAAGCCCGCGGCGAGTGCCAGAAGGGTCTTACCACTACCGGCACGTCCAAAAAGTGTTACAATGGGTATTTCCGGGTTCATAAGGAGGTCTAGCGAAAACATTTGTTCCTTATTTCTTGGAGTTAAACCCCAGACGCCATTCTTGAACTTGCTTACTCGACTTAGAGAAAAATCGTACCTCTGAAATTTGGCCAGTGCTGTTTTCTTTTCGTTTGTATTAGAGATTAGCATTACATACTGATTAGGGTATAGCTGTATATCTGATTCATCTAGATATATTTGTTCACCATCATAAAACCTATCAATTGTCTGGTCATCGACTAGGTGAGTAGCGAACCCAATATATAATCCATCTGTCATTGATACAGCATCATGAGGAACGTAGTCTTCGCAAGGTATCTCTAACGCATCACATTTTACTCGCATGTTGATATCACGAGTAGCTACTATCACCTCGGTATCAGGAATTTTTTTGCCCTCTGTAATCGCTGTTCCGATTATCTGATTATCTGCTGTTGATAAATCAAAATCATCCGGGAGATCAAACGGATCATACCCTCTTACAGAGAGTATACCTTTTTCTTCACTCAGGGCTACGCCTTTATGTAAATTTCCCTTTTCTCGTAAAGAATCGAGGATTCTAATAGTATTTCTAGCATTCACGCCCACGCCGTCTTGGCGTGATTTGTGTTTGTCGATTTCTTCGAGAACTTTAAGAGGAACTACAATATCGTTCTCTCCATAAGAGAATATAGAGTTGTAGTTTGTGAGGAATACACTAGTGTCTAGTATATAAGTTTTTTTCATGTGTCTGCCTTTAATATAAGTAGTCCCCTAGTTATCTTTAGGAGAATGCATTTATGAGAGTTATACTTCGTCTGTTAATTTTAGCTTTTATTTTAATGAATATTATTTCATGCTCGGCAAGTAACAAAGTTGTTGAAGATATTAAGTGGGAAAGAGAATCATTTGTAAAGTTTGAAACGTGGTTCTACAAAAAAACATGCGAGTCGGCTGAAGAAAATAATTTAAGCCCAGAGTGTTACCACAAACAACATGGGTACACTGGTTCTGGATCTGTAGTTGGTCGAACATTTGATGGTTCTTATATTTTAACTGCTGCTCACTTATGTGATCATAACAGAGAACTCAAAAATTTAAATGAAATTAATAATGAATTGGAAGCTGATGGCGAATTTACTGAAATTATTATAATTTATAAAGTTAGGGATATCGCTAATTTTACCTATAAAGCTCAAATAGTGGGTTATGACAACCAACTTGATTCATGTATCGCTTTTGTGTGGGGATTATTTAGACCATCGTTAACAATTTCAGACACAGGGCCCACAATCGGAGAAGAATATTATAATATTGCTGCGCCGGCGGGGTTCTTTGAGAAGGACTTAGTGCCTCTCTTCGAGGGTCGATATGTCGGAGATTATCAAGGAGCAGATGTTTACACCATACCAGCAATAGGTGGAAGTTCAGGGTCTCCAATAATAAACAAAAGCGGAGAATTAGTAGGTATAATATATGCCAGACACCACAGATTCCACCACATTACTCTTTCTACAAGCTATGATAAGTTGAAGAATTTCATATTCTTTACTATTAAAGATCACTCAAAAAGCAGAGAAAACCTTTTAGAGCTAGAGAGAGAAAGACAGATAATTATTAATTTTCAAAAATAGTAATTATTTAGAATGCTTATCTGCTACACTACTAGCTGCATATGCATCGGGCTTCACCTTACATTGAAACCCAGCACCCTTGGCATATCCAGTTAACATCTCTGCAAATTTGCTAGTTCCATTGTTCTTGTCAGAACCACTAACATCTAAGTGGATTTCAATATCTAATACGGGAATAAGTTCTAAAAGCTTAAGTCCTAGTTCAACTGATTTTTGAACCTCTGCTAAAATTCTTTGTAAAAGATTTGGATATTTTCTCTTGTCTATGCTGGTTCGTTTAATAAAATAACGGCCGCCGTTTTGATTGTCTGCACCGTAAAGACATATAGCTAGTGAAAAAATACAATCTTGTTTTTTTATGAAGCTGTCAGTGCCTACGGATATCTTGCCATTACTATCTCGGTGCGCTAGAATAATGTCTACTATCTCTTCAAATAATACTATATCTCCAGATCCTGTAGTCCACTTTGACATTACTTACCCTCCATAATAACTAGGCATCCATAGTTGTCAAAGTGTTGTTCATGGTAGGTCCATCCATAATCTTTAATAATTTCAATAACTATATTACGCATTTTTTCAGATTTTCCAGTAACAATTTGAAACGGGGGATCTAAAAAGTTAATATACTCTGTTACTACATCAATTACTTGTTTATGGGGCAAATGGTGTAAATCTAAAGTTGGAAGGTTATCTTTCATTCAACTTGCTCGTATAATCGTACATAGCAATACCCGAAGTTGTACCTACGTTCATACTGCGGACCGAACCGTACTGTGTAATAGATACAACATGATCTGCCAAAGATAGCATTTCATCAGTAAGTCCTATTCCCTCTTCTCCAAAAATCATAAGAGAATTCTCTGGCCATTCGAAATCTTGCATTGGTACGGCGTCTTCTACATTGTCCAGACATATGAATTTGTACTTAGATTTAAGAGACATAAGTAACTCAGAGTCATCAATGTGGCACAAGTCGACATAATGATGAGTGCCAACAGCACCTCTCCTGTCAAATCTTCTTTTACCATAGTAAAATACTTTTTCAGCATTGAAAGCATTTGCATTCCTTATCATGGTTCCTATATTAAAGTCACCATTCCAGTGTTCCATCATAACAGCAAAGTCATGAGATGTTGATCTTAAGGTTTCTATTATCTCTTCTTTGGTCTTACCCTTAAAACGATCTTCGACATTATAGTTCCACGAATTCCAAGTATTATTGGCTGTCATTTGTTAGCCTCTCAAATTTTTCGCGATGGGCCGACAGAATCTGCTCTGCGGCTTCTTCTTTACTATTATATGCGCCCAGGGTAGCCATGTTTGACGTTGTATGGGCTTTCCAAGTAACTAACCACCTCTCATCGCTTGAAAGCTTCAAAGTCTTGTCAGAGCGATATTTCTGCCAGTCTATATCTGAACTCTCTCTGAGAATGAAATCTAGCTCTCCGATTAATATACCATTATACCAGACATCCTGTTTCGTGGTGTGCGCGCGTTTAGTAAAAGAGAACTTACTCATGGTTTTTCCTATATTTCTTCAGGTGCTTCATATAAAATATAAACAACTAATCTTTTGTTAATTTCCTGTAGTCTTATAAGAAGAGGCTCTACGGATTCATACGTTACCGGAGCCACGGTTGTATCAAGCTCTCTAACAACCACCGCTTTTACTTCGGGGTCATAGTGGTCAAACTTGTAATCGATTCCAGTTTCGACAAATAATTCAGCAGATTCGTCAGCGCATATATCTTTAACAAGCTCTAAGAATTGCTTTTTGTTTAAATCTTTATATTCAGACATTTCATCTATAATATCAAATTATTATAAACTTGTCAATATATAAATCAATCTGAAGCTTCATAGCGTTTCTTAACAGTATCATTAATGGGAACTGGCTCGCCGTCGCCGTCGATACGTACAAATGTCATATCAGTCGTACACGCGGCTCTCTGAGATCCATTATAAGGACTATGCCTGCGGGCTTCTAGCTTAATTACTATAGAGCTATTTCCTATCTCTTTCAAGTCGCCATAAATCTTGATTATTTGGCCCGGCCGTACCGGCCGTTGAAAAATAACTTCGGATATTTTTACAGTTACCATTCTTGGAGATTCACAAAGTTCTGCAGCTAAAGCAGCGCCGGCTTCATCTAACCAAGAAAGCATGAGGCCACCAAAGAGATTTCCATGGAAGCCTACGTCTTTTGTCATACATACATGTGTAGAAAGTAATTTCATTTTAGTTACCAGTAATATACTAGAGAAGTGTTTGGCACCGGGTAAAGTCCATAAAATTCCCCGTCAGCGAACATAACCGCTAATGGTATTTCTACAGACCAAGCCACATTATCTAACATTCTTAACTCAAATCCAATTCCAGGGCCTACACCGACACCCCAGTGTGATTCATCCTCACAAAAAATGTCACTATTATCTTCACAGTTGTCCCACATGGTTAAAGTGCCGATTCCTAAGCTGGCGTATGCCATGGCCTCTCTGCCTTGATGAAGGCGATATAATAAACCGGCGCCGAGAGAAACTGTTCCGGCGTCTTTAGTGATAAAGGGGAGGCCTGTAACTTGCCAGCCCCATGAAGATACATCATCTGGATCTGGTAGATATCTATATGTTGCTCCTAAGCCACGAGTTGAGCCAGCAGCGAAACCAACAGAGTGTTCAGCTTTTGCTGTGCTACTCAGAAAACCCACAAGTGTAGTTACAAGTAGACCAGCCACTAGAGCGATGATTGCACCTGTTAAAATATTACTTAAAATTCTTGCGTTCCTATTCATTTTATCCTCATTTAAAGTCTGGAGTTGGTATCGACGTGTTGGGATCTATAGTAACATTACCTAACTTATGTTGTTCAATAAATTTTTTAGCTGCTTTCTTATTTCTAAAATTTGTTAGATATTTGTACTTTCCAATTTCTTTGGACTCATCCACTATTCTAACTTCATAACAACCATGGCGAACATGGTCAATTTGATAATAGCTATGCTTATTTATTTTCATGTCAGATGATTTCATCAATTAATCCGTAGTCTAAACATGTTTTTGCATCCCACCAAAGGTCATGCTTTAGAATCTCAGCTAATTGCTTTCTTGGAATCTTGGTATACTGTTCATAGATCCCCTTAATCTTCTTCATGATTAATTCGTTGTTTTCCATATCATCCTTGAGATCTTCAAACTTTCCCCAAGAGCCTGCAGAAATCTGATGGATTAACATAAACGCATGCTTGTGCATAAGCCTATGATCAGCGACGACACTCATAATAGTGGCTGCAGATGCTGCGCAGCCGTCTACAACAGAGTGTACCGGCACTTTACAGTTTAATATGTGGTCTACACTAGAAAAGCCAGCAAATACGCTTCCTCCGTAAGAGTTAATATGCAAATTAAGAGGAGCGACATGATCCATACCTAAAGAGTTAGAATAATTAAAGTATTTCATTCCAAGTGAATCTAATTTTTTATTTAAAGTTAAGTTATTAGTTCTAGTTACTTCCGCATAAAAATATATATCGTTATTTACTGATTCAATTCTATGTTTTGCATCACTGTGATTTGCGCCGGCGCCGGATGCTGTAGAATCAGTTATATCTTCTTTATTTTTCTTGGCTAGCCAAAAATCGTCATTATTCATTTCATTCCTCTTTTAATCAAATGGTAAAGTTGGAACGTCGTTATATAGAACCAACATAATCTTGTTTTCCATCAGGGCAGACCAGTATCCCTCTTCAACTAATCTTATTCCCATATCTT
>Ga0080013_1004620_pt1 | contig 13420 bp, 11 predicted proteins | sample ETNvirenome_6_85_FD_69236 | JGI IMG/M metagenome (GOLD analysis project Ga0080013, IMG submission 69236) | Marine viral communities from the Pacific Ocean - ETNP_6_85 (SPADES assembly) (version 2) | ecosystem: Environmental > Aquatic > Marine > Oceanic | place: Pacific Ocean | collected 2013-06-19 | reverse complement strand
AAGAACAAAAGAAGGAGAGATACAAGGGGCCAACCGCTTTGGCCTAAACAAAAGCCCCCCTTTAAGTAGGGAGGCTTTTAGATATGGTACTCGTCTGCACGCGAGCCAATATGGAGATGAATGAAGCTGACCAAGATAGCTTCATTACGCACCTGAATTATAAACCATAATAAATATTGAGTACAGACTCGATTGTTTTATTTAGGAGATATCCACCATTAAATCCGTCAACAATAACAATAATAAACAGAATAAAAAATACAGGGTAAAGAACTGTGGCTAAACGCTTTTTGGTTCTTTTTCGTATATGTTTGGATTACTACTTAGAGTCAGCGTAACCTTGTGCCCCTAGGTAGGCGATGACAGTTGTTACGCTGGTCTTCAGTGCCAGGTCCCATTCAATTTGTCCTGAGTATGCAAGAAGAACTTGTGCCAGTAGTGCTGCAAGAGTTATCCACAGCTTACGGGACTTGAGTCGTGCTGGTATCTTCATGACGTTATCTTTTTAAAAAATAGCATAAATAATTCTTTAGCACTGAATGTTTTAACCTTCTTTAGTCGTAGTGCACCTTTCGCTTTCTTGTGTTGATCGGCCTGGGTTTTCAGTGCTTTCTTGTGAAGTTTGGTGAGGATTTTTGTTGAGTGCTTCTCTTGTTTGAGTGCGTCTCTAGCGGCCTGTAACTGCTCTGTAAGCTCTTTGTCTACTCCATTTGAGGTATGAAGGGTGTTGAGTTGGTTACTAAGTGAAACCAACTGCTGTTTAAGCTCTTTGTTTTCCTTCTCTAAACTAAATGAGCCTTGTTGAATCTTGTCCCAATGTTCGGCAGCCTTCTTCCAGTCTGGGCCAATAACAGTGTTGTAGAATGCGTCCCACTGCTTGTTGCCGTTCCACTCATCAATGCGCTCTGTCTGCCACTTTTCAAGGTGGTCGAGTGAAAGAAGATGCCTCATTGCTCGAAGGTGTGTGTCTGCCTTATCATATTCTTCCCCCTCTATTTTCTTTATAAGCATAGGTTCTTCGTTATCAATAACGTTGATTTCTTCAATGACGACAACTTTACCAAACCCCACTCGCCCGTTGTAGGCAAATAATACCTTCCCATCTACGGGGCAATGTATAGGGTCGTTAAGGTCACTGTCCCCAGCGCCAGAGTTTAAATCCCACCCTGGATGATACACCTTCCCCGATGAGTATGAGGCAAGCTGAAGATACCCCCATCCGTAGTGTGTAAAGTTCGGCACAAAGTCTTTCTCTGTAAATCGGTTAGCAGGATTCTCATACTCTTCCGCTACTTGGTTCTTTGTTTTTCCACTGACCCAGTAGTTGTGCTTAGAGGGCTTCTCTCGTCGGATATCCATGTGAAGGTGAACGGAGGTACTGGTTCCAGTTGTGCCCATACGTCCTATAATCTGCCCCTTAGAGACCATGTCACCAACCTTGACATCTATCTTATTGAGATGTGCAAAGCGAAAGTACATTGTTAGTTGTTAATAAAAAACGCTGCGGTAGCAACAATAGCTGCTGTGACAACACTCCCCCCAATACCAAGACCCCAGTTACGAATCGTTCTTTGACTTTCTGCCATCTTCCCAATGATTTCTTTTTGTTCACGGATTCGGTAGTCGTTGAACTTGTCCATGAATTTCTCCAAAGTAATGTTTTGCTTATTCAATTCTTTACTGTGGGTATCAAGGGAATCTCGTAGTCCTTGTACACTATATTCGTAATAGTTTCGCATTTTTTCAAGTGTTTCACGCAACTCAACAATTTCCTTGAATCGTTTCTTGTTTGAGTCTCGTGTCTCTTTTTGGAGATCTTTTAAGTCTTTCTGTATTGATTGTATTGTTGGAACCATATATGTATTTACCTCCTAGTATTATACCACGTTAGAATGACGTTATTTTATCCCTGTGCCTTCGCAGCTGGTCATTCACATCTTCTGTGATAATCTTCTTCTGTTTAAGGTTTCTGATAAACTCTACCGCCTCGCCTTCGGTCATGTTTTCAGAGTTGATAATTTTAATGATAGAAATAGTCCTTCCACCATTCTCAACGCCGAGAGACTTTATAGCCCTTTCGTGCCGCTCTAGATTCTCTCTTGCAATAATAGTGTCCACTTTTTTGCGCTCCTTCTCTGGTAGGGCATCATAGACTTTTCTTCCCTCTTCTGGACTACCTGCATCTCGAAGGTCTCGTATTTTCTGAAGAGACCCTTTTGCTTTTCGAGAAAGGTCAACACCAATGTTCGCTTGTGATTCTTGAACCTCTCCAATTTGTTCAAATCGTGAATCTTCGACAGGGTCCACAACAAACGTTGATCTCCTAAACCGATCCTTGATAGGTTGTGTTGTAAGCCTTTTGAGCAGTCCAGGCTGTTCTTCACCTTCTCGTAGACGAGAGTCGCCGAAAAGCCTTCTCGTTAATCCTCCAGTAGCAGAACTTGCGAACTGCTCTGCCTCAAGCGGGGAAATCCCCAACCTTTTAGCAATAGACGTTTGTCCAAACTTTTTAAATATTTCTGGGGTTTTTTCTCTAAAGATTCTATCAGAAGAAACCTTACTTGTTGGTTCACCCTCAATAGACTGGGGCTCGATAGGACGACCCCTAAACAGATCAATTCCCGTAGCAATTTCAATTGGAGCCTTAATAATTGGAGCTGTAGAGCTCGCAAGAGACTTCAACCTACCTCCTGGGTCTAGTGTTCCGTGTCCTTCTTTAGACTCAATATTTACAGGGAGAGCGTCTGTCAAAAACTGATCCATTGCTCTCGCGAACTCGTGTGGGTCGCGGTCATGAAAATACGTAACACCAGACTCTACAAGGTTAAACACAAGCTTCAGCCCATCTCGCTTCTGCACCTTCCAGTACTCCGCAAACTTTTTACCATCTTCGTTAACACCATAAGAGCGATCATCATCTTTTCCGTAAAGTGCAAACTTTGGAATCATAATATAACTGTCTCTCTCCCATTGAGACACTTGTTCGAAATGCTCCCTATTCCCTGGTCGAAGGTTGTATGCTGTGATTGCGGCCACTCCAGTCATTGGAACAGAGAGTTTCGCCCAAGCCTTCGCTGACGCAATTCGTTCTTTTCGTGTTCCTTTAAAGGGGTGTACAAACAGGCGGCTGACGTCTGTGACAGTTCCTTGGGTTGCGGCATTGTAAAAAGGGAAAAGCGCATTCATCTCTGGGGTCCAAGTTCCGCGTGCCCAAAAGTCAGGGCTCCCAGCAACCTTTCGAACCTCAGACATCAACTCTTCCCGTGTTACAACATTCTTTACATTCTTCGCCCCCTTATTAACAAGTTTTTGTTGTCTTTTGAGGAATGCTTCTGCCTCACGAAACCCAGCAAGTTTTCCAGTAATTTCTAAAGAGCCACCAATATCTGTTGGAAGCCGTAATACACCAAACACAAACTTCTTCAAAGCTCCAGCTTTTGAAGTATTATATATTGGTTTTAGTAGTTCTTTGGCTAGTGTTCGTGAGTATGCTCCAGTAAATGCACCACTCTCCATAAAGTCCTGCATCATTTTGCTTCGTGAACCAAAAACTGTATACCCTATAGACTCAAAAAATGCAGACAAGTAGTTGGTAGTTACGCGAAGTGGGTTAATTCCAAACGCCTTATTAAGAAACAGGTTTCTCCCCATGTCAGCAATAAGGGCATTCACAGCATTAAAGCCTGTGTTATAAGCAATTGCACCAAACTTCATTGGGATAGATGTTTTTCCAGCAAGGCGAACAATAGTAGATGCTTGCTCAAGATTTAAGCCTTTCAGCGCGTCGGATATTCCTTTATCAACATGGTAAAACACCTTTTTGCCGTCCTCGTAAATAAAAACCTGCTCCATTCCCTTCACTGGCTTCCGCAGAGCCTGGTCGCCCTTCTTTGGTCCGATCTTCTTAATAAATGCCTCTGCTGTGTCAGCCTTTTCTAGGTCCCCAATAATACGCCTTGTAAACCGCTGTCTTTCAATTTCTTCTATAAGACGAGGTATTTTTTTGTGTGCTGCCTCAATAACATCCTCAAGCATCACAACAGAATCTTTACCTTTCCCAAGCATCTTTATTCCCTTAATGCTTTGGATTTCACTCGCAGCTTTCGGGGTAATGCTTTTTGAGGCAAGCCGCATCACATCATCAATCGAACGACTCAAATCAATACCTTGAAGTACGCCGTTTTTAACAAGGTCGTCTTGTATAATAATATTAAACGGTGCATAAAAGTCGTTGGAGTTTCGTATTATGTCGGCCTGTTTTGTGCTCAACCTCCCCACGGCCTCCATCTCTTCAATAAACTGCCTGAAGAACACATTATATTCGTCTGCTGCTTGCTCAAAAATTTCTGCAACCTCATCACCAACACCTAGCTTGATATGAGCAATACCATCTACCATGTCTTTGATTGTTTTTCCTGCGAATTGTTTCTGTAGGGGGTTGTCGGAAAGCCTACTAAGAACTCGTCGCATAGAGACATATTGTGAAAACTGCTCAAGCGATCCACCAGTTTTTGTAATAACTTTGGTGATAATCTTATCAAAGTCCATAAGCTTTGATGTAATTTTCCCCTGTGTTCCAGAAAAAAGATTTGCAACTTCTGACAACTTTAACCCATCTCTTGTTTTCCCATGTGCCTTTAGTAGTTGTTTCTGTGCAGAATCTAGTGCATTAAACTGATTTATTTGTGTTCGCTCAATAGCCTGTCCAGTCTTCTTGATAGCATTAACAGCCTTTCGTCCACTTTCTCCGATAGTCTCTGGCTCTTTTTTATATGTGAACTCATCTATAAACTTCGCAACCTTCTCTCCATTATCAAGGTCAACCTTACCACCAGCATCAGCTAACACCTCTGCTTCAACAGCAAGACCAGCAGCCTTCCTTGAAGATTGCTTAAGCTGGTTTTGGAGTTGGCTTTCTGAAAAGTTTTTATAAGGACGGCTCATTTCCTGTATCTCTTCAAGACGTGTGGGGATGTTTGGGTCTGTTCCCTTGAAAGGTATGCGCTCTGTGACTGTGCCAGCCCTTCTAATTAATTGTTGTTCCTTGGTTCTTAAAAGACCTTTTATTGCTCCTGTGCTCTTTGTATCAGCAAGCCTAAAGATGACTGGGTAGATGTCATCGCTATTTTGAAGGTATGCACTCAACTCTTTGCTTGCATCCTTACTAAGCTTTTGGTGAGGCGTAAGGTCAAAGAGACCCCTGATCACTTTTTCCGCCTCTCTCTTTGCAACAACCTTGGGGTTTGCATTTTTTCGTAAAATGTTTCGTACAACACCCTTAAAGAGATCGAGGTCATCCTTTGACTTTTTAACATTGGAAAAAGGAACATCTTTTTGGATTGTTGTTGTTATAGGGCGATCAATATTTTTTCGTAAAAACTTTTCCTCTTGTCGTAATGAAAGCTCTGTGTGAATATCTGTAACCTCATCAAGGTTTTGGGAAAGTTTTTGTGCAACCTCGTCTCCAGCCTTTTTTGCCTGCGCGTCTTTAACAATGCTCGCACTGTTCCGAATAATCTCATCTACACCCTCTCTCACTTCTTTTGTACCCCCGTGTGTGACTAGTCGTTGTGCCACTCTGTCCATAACCTCTACATTTGATGCGCTGGCAAGTTTCGCAGCATCACCAGCTTTTGCGCTCTTCCCTAGTATTTTCAAGAGAGGTTTTGTTATCCCTGCTGCACCCAATAATCCTATCTTTGCGCCTGGTCCTATAACAGGGACAAGGTCGAGGGCTGTACCTACAGCATCAAGTCGGTCGCCCGCGGTCATATTGTCAAGATTACGCTCGTGATCAATAAATCGTCGAACTCGTGGAGTGTTGAGTATTTTTTGTTCAATATCACTACCTCGACGATTTATTGATATTTTTCGAAATAATTCTGGATTTGTTCTTTGAAATTCTAATATATCCCCAAATGTTGATCGTGCCACTTTACCAAAGCCTCTCCTATGTGCCTGCTTAATCATTTCTGTTCCTTTAGGAAGTGCTCCAATCGTTGTAATTGATCTTATTGTTTCAGGAAACTTCTCTTCTTTAATAAAATCCAACAATAGCTTGTCTCTCATGGTAAATCTACTTTCCCCAAGTATATCTGTTTTTTCTTGAGGGAGACTTTTTACGAGACGCTGTAACCCTTTCATAGCTGAATGTATATCGTTTCCAATTTGTTGGGATAGCAAGATAGGGAAAGATCGATCACCAACCTCACCACGAAGAATGTCTTGCCTTCTTATTGTTTTATCAATAACAGATTCTCCAACAAATGGGCCAGCTGCTCTCTTGGCAGAAGCTGAAATGTTTGACCTTGGTGTAGCAGTAAATGCCCTTAACGCCTTAGTGGCACCAGAAGACACCTTACTAGTCACACTTCTTCTAAGGGCTTCAGACCTACTTTTGACTTTCCTGGTAATAATTTTAGAAGGAGGATCTTTTTTAACAACATCTACAACCTTTCTTGTTGTTTTTTGGATACTTTTTGGCACTCTTCTTTTCACCTCACGACGAATAACTTTGCCAGCTAAAGGGGCAACAGTCCTTTTAAGAAACCTTCCAAACTTTTTAATCCTCTCAAATGCCATAATTATATGTTACTTACACTTCTTCATCAGTATCAATACCTAGCTCTGCATCTATATTGTTATCAGCAGTGCTTTTTTTCGATCTACCAGGATCCCCTTCTTCAGCCTTGAATTTTCTTGAAAGAAGTTTTACGTCTTCTGGATTAAGCGAGCCTTTTAGGGTGTCGCGAAGCGTAAAGGTTGGATCGAGTGAGCCCTGGATAGCGTTCGTATACTCCTGTCGATTAATTTGTTGACCATCGAGGAAGAAGGAGAATCCACCAAACTCATCTTGTCTTCGTGTTAGACCAAATTCCTCTTCAGCCATCTTGATAACATCTGCTGACTTCAACTTCTTTTCCTTACCAGCTTTTCCTGCGAGTGCTGTTGCTGCTTTCAGTGCGGCAATTTCTTCTTTGCTTGCAATGTCGTCAAGCTTTAATTGTGCATCAAGCTGATCCATAGTGAAGTCAATAACCTGTCCCCACTGTTTCATCTTCCTGTCATTGTCGGTATTTACAGCCTCTACGTAGTTTGCAACAGCGTTATTCACCGCCTCCTGTTGTTGTAGGTCGAGCTCTGTAAGGTCAGATTTTAATTGGAAGTCTACCTCTGCTGATTTCGCTGCAAGCTCGGAAACAGCCTGTATTCGCTGTACATCTATTTGAGTAAACTTGTCAGTGATTTGATTTTGGAACTCTTGGAACTGGAATGAGAGGTCTGCGATTCTATCTCCCTTCGAAGCATCTGCCTGAGAAATTTGTTGTGCGATATTGTTCAGTGTTTGAACCTTGTTCAGTTGGATGTCTCCTATAGACTCAATAATTTCAGACCGCACAAGGTCTTGTTCATTAATCGCTGCACCAGAACGAAGACCAGCCACACCAAGTCCTGCTCGTTGTGCTGTTGCTCGTCGCTGAAGCTCTTCTCCTTCCCTCGAGATGTCTTGTGTCGCTCGTGCTGCTGCACGCTCAATACCTGGCTGTTGTCCCCGAAGTCCTGCTTTTTGCTGCTCAAAGAGCCTTTCTATTCGTTGTCGTTGTGACTCAAACTGTTGTCCAGCAACTCCACGTTGCCGCTCTAGCGAGGCTCGTGCTTGACCAGCTTGATGTTCAAGAAACCCTTGCTGCTCTCCAATTCTTCCACGAAGAAACTGTGCTCGTTCCTTTAATACACCTCCACGCTTCTGTAGAATTTCTTGTTGTCGCTGTTCTTCTTCTCGTCGAACACGGTCAAGATCCTCCTGTGAAGGTCCAGAGAGTTCTGGTGGCTGAAATGCCCGCACCTCGTCAAGAATCTGCTGAGACGCACGAGGCGGCTCTACAACAGTTTGCTGTTGTGGTGTTGTTGGAGGAGGTGGAGGTGGTGTCGGCGCAGGTTTCTCTGTGCGACGCTTAAATTCACTTATCTGTCTTCTATTTGGTGCAAGATTAGCCAAAAATTTACCAATATTTTGTTGCCACCTAAATCTTCTTATAGCCATAGTGTTAGATTAAATTATTCCAGTTGCACTCCATGCAATACCAACACGAGTACCAGACCCAATAGCACTTCCATCTGTATCATGGACTTCTATTGTAAGACCGGAAACAGTAGGAACAGCGGATGCTTGGAGTCTAGCAAGTGCCGTAAAGTCACCAGCGGTTGTTGGGTCTGTTGTGTTTTTAAAGCCAAGGCAGTTTGTTGTGACAATCGGAATTTCTGCAAACGTTACTGGAAATGTTGGACCAATGGTTGTAGGGGTTGCAGTTCCATCTCCAGTAATAAAGTTCCATCCTATTTGGGTCACATAGTTTCCGTTAAACGAGTTAACAGCAATGTCTTGTCTCGCCAAAACAATATCATTCTTTGCATATGTATACGCAGTAGCTATAGAACCTTTTTGTAGTTTAGCTCCAGTAAAGTAAGATGTTTTTGATGTTCCAGCGTGTTTCAATTTAATCTTCAAGGATGTGTCTCCAGACCCTATGGTTTTATTTTTGATAACCAATCTTTCCCAAGTGTCACCACCAGTATGTGCCGCTGTCCCAAAGGAGTTGTCTGCATTGTCGGTCAATTCAATCTCAGTAGTGTTTGAGTCTGACTTACACCATACAGAACATGTAACGACTGATATATTCGCCTGAAGCTCAGGGAAGCTTGTAAGAGTAAGTTCTTGAACTGCCGTTGCTCCGTTTGTTGTGGACTTTACTTGGTGGCTTGAGCCAGGGATTCCCACAGGAGCTGCTGTTGCGTCTGCGTTTACGGCAAAGTTTGTTAGCGTCCATCCATTTGCTCCATATCGGAAAAAACCATTGTACGCAAAGTTTCTGTCATGAAGATCATCAAGGTTAACTTTTGCCTGAGTTACTGTTGCGTCAATCAGCTTTGTAGACCCAGTGATGCTTGCATTCTTAACATTGGCGTCTTCGATGTTTCCATTAAACTCATTGTAGATTGTGTTCCAGTTTGCCATATCTCGTGTCGGGTCGTCTTGGTCACCCGACTGAATGGTGTTTGGATTTGTGATAACTCCCATAGTTTTGTATTAACGTAATTTAACAACTTTTTTAAATGCTGGACTAAGACCATAGATGGTAATCTTCTCGTCTGTCCCAGTGTGGGTGAACTGATACTTGATTGTCCTGGACTTCAGTTTCGTCTTTATCCACTGCTCAACATCACCGCCAAACCCACGAACAAACTGACCACGAGTTAAGGACGACCCACGAGTAGCGCTGTTCCCTTGAAGGGTAATGTTTTGAGTAGTAAAGCCAGCATTATCAGTTCCTTTGTACCCAAACGAAACGGTAATAGCACCAGCGTCTGCACCACGAACAAATGTTTTTCTTAGCTTCTTATTGAGGTCTGTACTGTCAAAATCAAATGCCTTTGTTTCAAATGTCATGACAACAGACTCTTCTCCAGCATTTAACACTTCAGCCTTGTAGACACTTCCATTTGTTTCCGTCATATCCCCAAAGAAAAGCTGAAAGTCGCTACTCACAGGCATTTCTGCAAACACAGACGGTGAATATCCGTTATCAATGCTTGCAACAACAGGAAAACTTTTTGTTGTATCAACAACAAATGCTCTGTCGATAATGGTCTGCCCTGACCGTGTGTACCCTAGATAATATCTGTTCTCCTTCTTCCCTCCACACATGTTCGACTTCAGCACCATTCCAGTTTGAAACGTGCTCTCGACGTCGGAGGAGATATATTGTACAACAGAGCCTTCTGATCGGTAAATTCCGTCATCAGCAGCCCAGTAAATAAAACCATTAACCACTCTCGGGCTTCTCTTGGCGACACACCCAACCCCAGCAGGCATCTTCCGAACATCTACCTCAAAGGCAATATTATTATTACCTCCAGGGGCTGAACGAACACCCGTAAGGATGTATGTCGAATGCTCAGTCCACACAAAAACAAGGTCTCGGTATTCCTTGATTCCTGTGATTGGGCCGTCAAAGTCTTGAAACTGTAGGGAACGAAATGTTTCAAGCGCATCAACGTCTGAGAAGTAGAGCCGTTGTGGCTGGTTGGTTGTATTCCCTAAAAGAAGGACGGCCCTCTCCGACCAGTACTCCAGCACTCGTGGCTGGTCACTTGATGTTGCAGACGCCACAGGAATCTCTGTAAGTGTTGATACTGAAGAGTTGTCATACTTACGAAACGTGTCTGTTCCTGTGGTAATATAAGCGACATCTTGAGCAGTCACCATCTCCATGTCCGCTACTGCAGTGAGCGTTTGGGAGAGTGCTGTCCATGAACCACCATCTGTGTAGTGGTAGATGTCTGTATTGTATTTTGCTATAAGTTTATGAACTGTGTCCCCTTTGTGGTAGTACCCAAGGCCTGTTATGCCTTTGGCGGCACCAATCTGAGCGTCAACCAGCTCATACCCATCACGTGTTGTCACCTCACCCGTACTCCCAATGCGCACATTCTCTGCCCTTGATAGTTGGTTGTTTTCTATCTGGTTCTCATTATCGTTATTATTCAGCCCACCGTTAAAGTTATATTGCCGAGCAACATCTACATTCGCACCGCTAACATAACGTGAGATCTGTTTTCGTGGCATGGTTACGCATTATTGAAGTGGTCTGGATCAAGTCGAGTGTTGAACACATTTGCACCGATATCATCTTCGCTACCAACACGCTCAACTCCAACGCCAGCATGGTTATCATTCAGCATCTGAATAATCATGTTGTCAAAGTTGGTTTTCTCAATAATGTATCGCTGCTCATCATCTTTGAGGAACATTCGTGAGAGTGCGTAGTGCACAAGTATTTCCCTGTACTTATCTGGGATATCAGATGTATCACTATCTGCAGACATCTCTGTTGGAGTCTTGTAGTACTTGTAGTTAATGGTATCTACAGATGAGGGGATTGGGTAGAACTGTATTTTCTGAAACCCAAAAAGTGTGTAGTAGCTTGGATTTCCTGACGCTGTGGGGTTTGGAACTGCTTGGTCAAACAGGGATGCAGAAACCTCTTGAATATACGCATTATCTCTTGTAACAGAGTGCATCTTGTCAAAGTTTGTTGCCAGCGTGTATTCAGTTGTTGATGCTGCTGTGGTAATCGTAGAGGTCTCTTGCATGAACGGCCAGTCATATTCATTGCACACCTGTCTCTGCGCCATGTTCAAGAATAGCTTTGCATCACTCAAAGACTCCGCAGAGGTGTCGTCAAACACGGAAAGTACTTGGTCTTGCAGATTCTTGTAAGTGAGTGCCATAGTGTTGTTCTAGTTATGGTCGAAGTGATTTCAGTTTTGTTTCTCGCGTTACTGCATCATTGTAGTTCTTAAGTCGTAGGTCGTCTCGCTCCTTCTTTTGTGCTGCGTTGAGCGGAGCATAGAACTGTTTCCGTGCTGCTTCGTCTTGCTTCATCTTCTTTACTTCTGCGTCTGTTAGCTCATGCACAACCATCTTCTTCACTTTAGTTGTGTCAATATCTTTTCGTGCATTCTCAAGAAGAAGTTTCCCTTCTGCTTCTGTCTGGTAATAACCGAATACTACTTGCTTTGCCATACTATTATATTAATAATGTTTTTTAATACGGTTTAAATTTCTTCAATGAGACACCAACTCCAATCAGCTGCTACGACAGGCGAGTTCACAATTGCATGGCCATGAAGCTCATAGTCATTATCAGATGCTGGAGAGACAAACATTATTGCGTTTGGCTGATCTCCTGTTGTCGCCCAATTACAATCTCCTGCACCACGAACAGCTGTTGAGACCTCTGCTGTGCCATCAACGTCATACCACTTGTACTCCGCAAGATCATTTCCAGCGTCACCAATTCGTATTCCTGTTTGGACCCTGTAGTCAAATCCGCCAGTGAGAGTAATGCGTCCAATGTTTGTTGTAGTGTCAAGACTGATTCTTGAAAGCCCTGCTGCTTGGTGGACAATGTTATTGAACTCTATCCGAGTGTCAACTGCCACTGAGTCATTTGATGTTGTTCGACTAATAAGCATCCAATCCTTTGCTGCAGCTCCAGAAATATCTGGTGACTGCTCAAACCATGTTCCGTTGACATGACAATAATATGTTGCAGTCTTAAGTGTTGAGAGTGTCATGGCGGCATTAATCCCCTGTCCAAGCGTCTCACCACTAGCAGGAAATATCTGAAGTGTCTCTCCGCCGTCGTTTTGGACGATACACGCATCCCCAACTACTGCCGATGGAAGCGTTACGGTGTCATTATCGTTGACACATGTAGATATCTGGTTGATTGTTGACGTTAATGGTTGCTGCCCCTGTGTTTGTGTTGTGGAAGCCGTAATACCAGAAGCATACGAGTTGCTCTGTGGTTTTGCGGTTGTTGAGTTAGTACTTACTCCTGACATATATTTATATTAGAATAATGTTTTATTCATTGACAAAGAACAAAGTGGTCCAACCCCTGTTGTATGAAGTAGAATCGAAGTCTACAGAATCAAAGAATTTTCCTGCATTTCGAGACATACCAATATTCGTATCATCAATATAGTCAACTTGTGCTGGAAGATCTGCCGAGTCTCGTCCTGCTAGCTGATATTGTATAGTATTCGCATCGTTGCGAATCATGACGCCCACCCATCGTATTGTTGTATGGTCTAATCCATGAGTGGCAGATGCCTGAAAGTCTGCATCCATATCCCAATCACCAATATTCAGCACCTTCATCATGATTGGCGACTTACATATTATTGGAGTGGATGTTGTGTTGTTATAGTTTGTATCACTCATATTTAGAACGTAAACCAGTTTGTACCGTTACTATAGACTCTTGCCACACCATAGTCAGCGGATATAGTAATGGTTGCAGCGCCGTCAATGGTCTCTGCTCCTTCTGTAGCAATTGTAATATTGTCTGTAGCAGCTCCCCCTGATTCATCTTTGATAATGACAACTTTTCCCGCTTTTACTGTGTCTGTTTCAAGAGTGACCGTATCTCCACTAGCCGTAATGGCTGTCTTTGCAACAATATAGTCTGTCTCAAGGGTTGTGTATGCACCTGCACCTACTGCGGTACGGTTCATGATAGTTCCACCTGCAAGCTTTGTGCTTCCAAGCCCTTGGTCAATCACAAAGTCTGTCTGGTCATGACGAAGACTTCCATACTGAGTGTTGTCTGTGTCTGGGTCTGTTGCTGAATGAAAGTACATTGTTGGATCTGTCTGGAAAGTGTCGTGATCGTGATCCTTTAAAACATTTCCACCCGAGACAAGAGCAACAACATGATTGCCATTCCCATCATTGTCACCAGCAACCAGGCTCATTCCCTCATCGGTATCATAAATAATACCAGCTCGTGTTGCAGCTGTTCCAAGGAATTGTATACCAGCAGCCTTACCAACGGCTGGCCAGAATGGC